>JACCDX010769836.1_pt1 | contig 37296 bp, 32 predicted proteins | sample 7449681 | NCBI WGS metagenome assembly JACCDX01 (sample SAMN15323450, study PRJNA562643) | freshwater metagenome | isolation source: river surface water | place: USA:Blue River Watershed | collected 2017-08-18
CGAGAGGACAATTCTGATTTCAGATTTTCCAGATTACTCATACTGTGGGGCCTTCCAATTGTCTTTCCAAGGTCGTGGTTGATTGGATGCGATCATTTTCTGCAAAGCCATCACTCCATCCAAAACAGCTTCTGGAGTCGGAGGGCAGCCTGGAACATAAACGTCCACCGGGATGACTTTGTCACAGCCCTGCAGAACGTGATAAGCGCGGTAGAAGCCGCCAGAGCTGGCACATGCGCCCATGGAGATCACATATTTTGGTTCCAACATTTGTCGATAGATTCGCACCAGAACGGGCGCCATTTTTTCAGTGATGGTTCCAGCCACCAAAAGCAAATCCGCTTGGCGAGGAGAGAAGCGCACAACTTCGGCACCGAAGCGAGCCAAGTCGTATTTCGGTCCCATCACGGACATCAGCTCAATCCCGCAGCAAGCTGTTCCATAAGGCATTGGCCAGAGAGCATTTTTTCGTCCCCAAGCAATGATGGAATCTAAGCGAGTGGTCAGCGCAAAGGAGCGTGACATATCATCAACAGCTTGAGTTCCAGAGGCGGATTGAATCAGAGAATTGGGCTGCGAAATGGAGCGATTATTCGCATTCGTAATATCAGCCATAAAATTGTCCTCATATGTCTAGAATTCGTTATCAATTGATTCTCAACTTGTCGCAAATTTTCAGCTTCAAGTAAACAATCAAAAACAGCAAAACTTAAAGCTCTTCGAGTGCTTAGGATTTTAGCACGATGAGCCTTTTCGTCCATCCCTAGTTTTTCAACGCACACGCTCAATTGAAAAAAATCGAACAAGCCTCGGGGATTCAAATTGCCCTTGCGAGAAAAGCCTTTCTAGAATCAGTCCTGCGAAATCATCTTTCCAAGGGGGGAAAAGAATGACGAACTACAAAACCATCAGCGGACTGATTTTGGCGGGAGCCTTGGCCATCAGTTCCTACTCATTTGCAGCTCCAAACAGTCAGGACCTTCTGGTCAAATTCGCACCTGGAATGACTGAGCACATGAAAAACATGGCGGCCACTCTTTCCACCGAAGGAACTCAAGCGGAAGTTCTGACCGATACTTGGATGCGAATTCAAGTTTCCGAACAAAGATCCGAAATCACTTTGGACGCTCTGAAGAATGAACCCAAAGTTGAGTACGTTCAGCCCAATTACAAAATCAAATTGCTTGAAGACTACCAGATCGAAGACACTCTGCGGCGTGCAGCTATGCTGAAAAACTTAGCTCGTGCGAACAAAGGAAAGAAGCCACCTAAGCCAGGTGACAATCCCGTGATTCCAGATGCTCCAGCTCAAGCCAACGGCTCAGACCCGGATTTTGGCAAGCAGTGGGGAATGAACGATATCGGCGCAAAAGAAGCATGGAATGTCACTCAAGGCAGTCCCGAAATGATCGTTGCGGTCATCGACACTGGTGTTGATTACACTCACGAAGACTTGCTTCCGAATTTGTGGAGAAACTCAAAAGAAATTCCAAATAATGGAATCGACGATGACCAAAATGGTTATGTCGACGACATGGTTGGTTGGGATTTCGTGTCAAACGACAACAAGCCTTACGATTTGGCAGTGGCTCCCGCAGAACTGCTCTCGGGCGGCGGAAATCCTGGTCACGGCACTCACTGCGCAGGAAATGTGGCGGCTCGAGCAAACAATGCTAAGGGGATCGCCGGAGTGGCTCCCAATGTGAAAATCATGTCTTTGCGCTTTATCTCTGAAAAAGGCCAAGGAACAACTGCCGATGCGATCAAAGCAGTGAAATACGCTGTCGACAATGGCGCGAAAGTTCTTTCCAACTCTTGGGGTTCTGAGGGCGAAGACCCTGAAGCTCAAGCTGAGAACAAAGCTTTGCGCGACATCATTCAATATGTCCAAGATCGCGGCGCTCTGTTTGTTGCAGCTGCCGGCAATGGTCATCGTGGAGTTGGATACGACAACGACAAAGATGCCAATCCTGCTTATCCAGCTAGCTATGATCACGAAACGATCATCAGCGTTGCGGCCCTGAACAAATTCGATAAGCTGGGCGATTTCTCCAATTGGGGAGTGAAGTCCGTGGATATCGGCGCTCCTGGCGTCGCAGTTTACTCGACAACAGTGGGCAGCAGGTACAGCGATACTGTCTTGGATATGGGAGGCTTCAAAGTCACTTGGGATGGAACCTCCATGGCCACTCCACATGTTGCTGGTGCAGCTGCTCTTTATTGGTCCGCAAACCCAGAAAAAAATTGGCAGGAAGTGAAAGAAGCTATTCTGGGCAGCGCCAAAAAAATCAATGCTTTGTCTGGAAAAGCTGTGAGCGAAGGCAAGCTCGACGTCAATGCTCTGATGAAATTCAATTGATTCTGATTGCTCTCAAAAAACCACCAAAAGCCGAGGCCTCAAAACCTCGGCTTTTTTATTTTTCTGTCAAATCACAAAATGAAAAATCAATCCGCTTCCACTAGCTTCAAATCTCAAAGGAGAAAACCATGAACACCAAACGAACCTTGATCGCATTCTTGATTTCCATTTTTTCACTCTCCGCATTTGCCAAAGTTCAAACGGAGCTTGTCGAATACAAAGAAGGAAGCACCACTCTCGAAGGCGTGTTGGTTTATGATGATGCCATGAAAGCCAAAGCCCCCGGGGTGATCATTGTGCCCGAATGGACGGGAGTGAATGAGTACTCCAAAAGCCGCGCTCGACAAATGGCAGAGATGGGTTATGTGGCTTTTGTCGCTGACATTTATGGCAAAGGAATTCGACCTCAAGATCCCAAATCCGCTGGGGAAACCGCAGGCAAATATAAAAATGATCGCAAGTTGATGCGAGCTCGCGCGCAAGCTGCCTTTGAGACTTTGAAAAAGAATCCGAAAGTGAATTCAGATAAAATTGTCGCTCTCGGATATTGCTTTGGCGGAACCACTGTTTTGGAAATGGCCATGGCCGGACTCCCCTTGCGTGCTGCCGTCAGCTTTCATGGAGGATTGGATTTCCCCAAAACTTTGGCTGATGTCAAAAACATCAAAGCCCGTTTGCAAATCCACCATGGAGCCGTCGATCCCTATGCCCCGATGGAGCAACTGCTGACTTTCCAAAAAGCCCTGGATGAAAACAAAGTGACTTATGAAGTCAGTCTCTACAGCCAAGCTGTGCACAGCTTCACCAACCCAGACTCTGGAAATGATCCTTCCAAAGGCGCAGCTTACAATGCCATTGCAGACAAAAGATCTTTTGAATCGATGAAGGCTTTCCTGAGCGAAGTGACTCGGTAAAAGATCAGAATTGAAAATTGAGGTTGGCAAGAGCGTAGCGCTGAGAGCGGGACTGGTAAGAGTTTTCACCCAAACCATACCCAACCTTCCAGCGCTCTTGCAGTCGGACTTTCAAAAGGGCTCCGCTATCCAGAGCCCACTCTCGCGAAACCTCTTCCTGACTGCGGTTGTGTTGAAAATCAATTTCAAAGTTTTCAGCCGGGCGGAAAACCAATTGGAATGTTTGAAACTGTTTTGGCATTTGCTCAACCGTGCTCACCAACGAACCAAAGCGCCGTGCGGAGAAGGAAGTCCCCACAGCACCCGTCACCCGGTTTGAAAAATCGACGTTCGAAGTCTGCTGCATCCAAAAAAACCGGCCATCAAGCCACGGCATGAAATTCGCTCGCAAATCCAATGCAGTTCCCGACATCGTGAACAAAAAAGAATTCCCTTCACGAACATTTCCAGGACTGCTTTCATCCGGAGAAGCCCCTTGGCGAAATTCGTTGGTGAAGAGAAGAGCTCGAGCTTCCGCCCTATCGACCCGAAAACCCAGCATCAAATGCGGATCGACGCCTGTCATTTTCTCCAAAGCGGCATAACTGTAATCAACTCCACCGCCGAGCAAAAAATTGGACGCGAATTGAAACTCGAGGTTCGAGCGGAACAAAGTGACTTTGTCGCTGGTCTCTAATTTGTTCGAGTAAGTCACCAACTGCAAATCGAAAACCCAATTGAGATCCTCACTGGCATTGGAGATTTGAGCTTGCAAATCATTGGTATTTTCAGCATCCACAATATGCAAAGTGTCTTGCACAACAGTCGTTGCCGCTGCACACGGCAATGCCACGAAAACAACAAGCCAACAAATCAGACCTTTCCAAGTTCCATTCATTCCTCTATTGTAACGATATTCAGATGAAAGACTCAACCTCCTCCATTGACGAAATTGCAAACCGTCACCCTCTCTGGTTCTACATCCAGAAAAACAAACGCTCGTTTTTCCTGGGCATGTTTTTCCTGGTGATCACCAATGCCTTGGACGGGGTCTATCCTCTTATTCTAAAGCAGGGAATCGATCAAATTTCGGAAGGTCGACCTTTATCGGAGATTGGCCAGTCCGCGATTTTCTTCTTCTTGATTATGACTGCTTTGGCGGTGACTCGATACTGCTGGCGAGTTTACTTTGGCCGCTACCACACTGAAGCCGCAGAAGATTTGCGAAATCGAATTTTTCGCCATCTCACAACCATGGGGCCGCAATTTTTCAAGGCCAATCCCATTGGCGAACTGATGAGCTTGATCACCAATGACGTTCAATCCTTTCGGCAGGCCATCGGCAGCGGGGTTCTGATCCTTGTTGATGGCCTGGTCATCATTTTGATTGTTCTTCCCTTGATGATTTGGCTGGAACCTCAATGGACTTGGAAAACATTGATCTTCTTGCCCCTGGTTCCCTTTTTGATTTGGAAAGTGAACAAACTGATCTTTCAAAGATACAAACTGCAGCAAGATCGGCTTTCTGAATTGTCAGGCTACTCTCAAGAAACAGTGGCCGGCATTCGAGTGATCAAAAGCTTCGGACTCGAGTCCAATCAATTGAAAGCTTACAATCACCTGAGCTCCAATTACGAAAAGACATGCAACCATGTGGCTTCTGTCGAAGCTCTTTTTTCGCCAGTCATGCAATTCGGAGTCGCTTCCGGCACTGTGATTCTTCTGTTTATCTGTGCCGATGACGTGCTCTCCGGTGCTGCCACAATCGGAACACTGGTCGCTTTTCAAAGATACATCACAAAAATGGTTTGGCCGATGACGGCCTTGGGCATGGGCTTCAGCCAGTTTCAAAAAGGAATGGCTTCGTTTTCCAGAATCCGCTCTCTCTTGCTTCAGAAAACAGATATTCCTGACGAAGGAGCCGTGGATCTGCAAAACTTCCAAGAGTTGGAAGTTAAGAATCTCAGCTTTCAATTTCCGGAAAATTCAACTCTCGCTTTGAAAAATATCAGCTTCCGCATCCGAGCCGGGGAGAAGGTCGGATTGGTTGGTCCCGTGGGCAGCGGCAAGACCACTTTGCTGCATCTCCTGACTCGCCTTTATCCGGCCCCAGCCAACAGCATATTTATCAACGGTCGTGAGATCAGTGAGATCACTCAGCGATCCTTGCACTCGCAAATGGCCATGGTTCCACAAGAGCCTTTTTTATTCAGCCAATCGATTTCTGAGAATTTGCAATTGGGGGCCGAAAACCCACTGGAAGAAAAAGAAATTCATCACTGGGCACAAGTGGTGGACATTCAAAATGAAATCGAAAGTTTGCCACAGCAATTTGAATCCGAGCTGGGCGAGAGAGGGGTCAACCTCTCAGGTGGGCAAAAGCAAAGATTGACCATCGCCCGTGGCCTGATCACCAGAGCCCCGGTGATTTTGCTGGATGACTCCTTGAGCGCCGTCGATCACAAAACTGAAAAGACCATTCAAGATCATTTGGCCAATCATATGGACGGACAGAAAACTCAAATTATTGTCAGCCATCGTTTATCGACAGTGGAAAATGCTGATCAGATTCTGGTTTTGAACCAAGGACAATTGGAAGCCGTTGGCACTCACCTTGAACTGATTGAGAAAAGTCCCACTTACCGTCGAATGGCCGAAATTCAGGGGTACACGGTATGAGTGAAAAATTCATGTCGGAAGACCAAATCAAAACCAATATCACCATGAGCGGATTGCTCTGGCGAGTGTGGCCTTATTGCCGACGTCATTTGGGTTTGTTCATGGCGGTGGTCATTTCTATTTTGGGCTTGGCTGTCTGTTCAAGACTGCATCCTTTCTTGATTGGCTATGCCATTGACCACGGATTCCGTGAAAAGAACTATGAAACTCTTCGCAATGTCGCTTTGATTTATCTCTCCGTGCAAATGCTGCACACTCTTTTTCAATTTAGCTACAGTTTCGTTTTTCAAAAATTTGGCAATCGAGTCCTTTATTACATTCGCGAAGATTTGGTCCGCCACATTCAAAGCCTGCCGGTGGATTACTTTAACAAAACTCCGATCGGTCGAATCGTCACAAGGCTCACCAATGATGTTGCCAACTTGGCGGACCTTTTCACTGAAGGCGTGATCACCATTTTTGTTCAATTCGTGGTGGTCAGCGCCATTTTGGTTTCCATGCTTCTCATCTCTTGGAAACTGACTCTGATCACTTTGATTTTAACACCGGGCTTTGTTTGGATTTCCCTGAAACTGAACAATCAGATTCGCGACATCCTTCGCGAGGCCAAAAAGAAACTTTCGGTTTTGAATTCTTTTGTCGCTGAAAACTTCAATGGCATCAAAGTCATTCAGCTTTACAATCGAGTCCCTCGCAATCGAAAAGTGTTCTCGACACACTCTGAAGAATACAAGAACCTTTCCTTGGCTTCGACTCGCGCCTACGCGTTTATGCAGCCAGTGACCAATTTATTCACTGCTGTGACGATTTCTTCGGCCCTTTATTTTGGCGGCCTTCTGCATGATTCCCAAGGTTTGGCGATTGGGTCTCTTGTGGCTTTTATTTTGAACGTGCAAGATTTTATTCATCCACTGCGGGAGATTTTGGACAAATACCAGCAATTCCAAAACAGTCTCACCAGCGGCGAACGAGTTTTTCAAGTTTTCGACGAAATTCCGGAAACCCAGAAGCATCTTGAAAAATCTCCTGAAGCTTGGACTGGAGAAATTGAAATTCAAAATCTCACTTTCCGTTACTCGCCAGCTTTGGAGCCAGTGCTCAAAAATATCAATTTCAAGATTCAGCCGGGCCAATCTGTTGCCTTGGTTGGCCGAACTGGCAGCGGAAAAACAACGATGATTTCCTTGCTGCAGCGATTTTACGAGCCACCTGAAAACACGATTTTCATCGATCAAGTTGCCATCGAAAAAATTCCGCTCTCCAAATTGCGTCGTCATATCGGAATTGTTCAGCAGGAGAATTTCATTTTCCGTGGAACCATTGCCAGCAATGTGGGATTGAATTGCGATTGGATCAGCGAAGAGAAAATTGAAAAAGCCTGCCGGCAAGTCGGCTATTTGAATCTCTTGCAACAGACAGGTCGCCATCTTCATTCGCCTGTTGAAGAAAGAGGCTCCAACCTGTCCGTCGGTGAAAGGCAATTGATCGCCTTTGCGCGAATTCTCGCTTTTGAGCCCGACATTTTAATTTTGGACGAGGCCACGGCCAATATTGACTCGCACAGCGAGAAAATCATCCAACAGGCCACGGCCGAAGTTTCCAAGGGCCGAACCAGCCTGATCATTGCTCACCGACTATCGACAATTCAAAATTGCGATGTGATCCTTGTACTCGACAAGGGTGAAATCAAAGAAATCGGAACTCACAGTCAGTTGATGGCCCAAGGCGGGCTTTATCATCACATGGCTTCAGCAGGATCGAAATCAATGGAGATTTTAGCGTCGGCACCCGGAACAGCGGTTCCGTAGAAGCGAACGAGATAACCATCTTCAATATAATCCCAGCCATTGACGCTCGAGCGAGGAACCACTTGCCCGTCGACTTTGACCAAAATGCTATCGACCAATGGTTTTCGTCCCAAATGGAAGTCAGTCAAAACTTGCACGATACGTTTTCGGATGTTCTCCATGGCATTGGCCAGGCTGGTGTCACAGACAGGCTGCACCAAGCCACCTGAAGCATTCGCCAAGTCGATCCACTTGAGGCCGGGTTCTTTGTAGATTCCATCCAATGCCGTTGAACAACTGGATTGCAAATTGGGAACTCCAATAAAATTCACCAACCAGCCTTGAGCTTCGCCATTGAAAGCTTGGAATTTGGGTTTCTTCGCATCGAAGTACTGTTTGTAAAAGGAGGCCGTTCCCGCGGAATAGTCGTCCTCATTGGAAAGAGCGATCACGGCGAGCATCGCATCGGCGCGCAAAAACTCGGTGTCAGCATTTAAAGCTGTTTCAATCGATTGCAAACCTCTCTCCAAATCCGACCCCCCATTGCCCTGACGGATTCGAGTCGTCAACAGACTGGCCAAGTTCGGAGTGGAAGCTGAAAGCACTTTGGGATTTCCCACCAAAGATCCGCCATTGCCTCCGCCTCTCATATCAGTGGTGACCACGGCGATTCGATAATCCATTCCCAATTGATTGAGAGCTGCAACCATTCCGGGAGCTTGCTCAGCCAAACGATTTTGATAAGTGTCCATGCTCGAGGAGTTGTCCACCATCAACAAGACATCGACTTTGTTATTGTACTGGACGATCTGCTCGAAAACTTGGGATTCAGAGGGAAGCGAATACGTCTGTTTGTTGCAGCCAACGATCAGGCCCACAGCAACAATTGAAAATAGAAGTGTCTTCATATTCTTCCCTTCAAGTGACTTCTTTATTGAAATCACGCGGCTTGATCCGTGTACTTTTTGATCGCCACCTGAACCGACTGACTGATGCTCGTAAACTTGACTCCGTAGCGATACTTGTTCTCTGGAGTTTCGTGCTTGCTGATCACCGTGCAATTGGCATTGAACGGCGGCACTCCATCTCCAGCTTTAAAATGCAAAAAAAGATTCTGCCCAATATTGATTTCACCCGATTCCAAAACCAAACCCGCGCCACCGGCACTGATTTCCATCGAAGTGCCGCGCCACAAGGCCTTGTTGTCATGCAGAAGGATCGAAGCACCATATTCAGCACGTGCATGCCGGCGACGATAAAACACATCCGGCCCCGCTTCACCACTGCTCATCAGAGATTTGATTTTTTCCGCGCTGAACTGGGCCAATTCTGAAATTCTTTGCCAAGCCTGCATTTCAGAGCGATGCCAAACATAGTCGTACTCAAACAGCTTCCTCTGTTGGAGCATTTTCACCAGCTCCAAATAAGTGAAGGGACCATAGCGATTGGCATCCCGAAGTACGTACCAATCAGTTTCTTCCTGTTTTTTTTCTTCAGCTAGCGGTTGAGAAGGTTGCTCCGTCATTTGTCGCATGAACAAGGGATGCTCCAACAAATAAACCCAGTCCTTTTTTTCTTCATCATACAAACAGTCAGTCCACTGCAAATCACCACGATGCAATCGAGCCAGAATATCCTGGACCGACAGTGGGCCTTGCTCTGAACCTTGATGATGAATAATGAACTTCACGAAACTCTCCTCAGTACAGGACTTTTCGGCAGTCCGGGGCAAGACTTTAAGCCATGGATATCTCGGGGAAATCTGTCAAACATTGTGACAAAAATATCTCCCTAAAAAGTCGAACTTTTCGACAGGACTTTTCGTGAACAAAAAAGGCAATTTTTCCTCAAAGTTTAAATCTCATTTTGGCCGATGAGTGTTTTGATGTCTTTGCGATATTCGTTGTGCAATTTATTGTTGATACTTTTCTTTTCTGTTTCGGCCTGGGCCCAAGCACAAGTGCCGTTGGAAGCTTTTGTTTCCACAGAGAAAGCCTTTATATGGCGCAAGCCGGGTTACTCCTGGTCGGACTGCCGTCCCTTGGAGCCCGATGCACCTTCAAGTCGTTTTAAATCCGCAGAAGACGAACAACTGACAATGAGAAGATTCAATTCAGGTGGCCGCGAAGTCTGCTTGAGCCGAGATCAAAAGAAAGATCTTCTCTCGTCGGGCGATCCTGTTGAAATCGTCACTGACAAAAAAGGCAAAGTGATCACCGAGGATCATGAAATCATTATCGGTGGCGATTTGATGGAAAAGAAATTCTACTTTGTGCAAGCTCAGGGACGCGAAGGCTGGATGTCCGAAGATCAACTCACCGAACCAGCTCCCAAAGAATTTCCGAGAGAAGACGTGAAGAAGGACGATCCCTATTGCCCGCCGAAATCCAAAAGTGCAAATCAGTTTAAAGGCTTGGCCCTGCAAATTCCCGAGCTGCAAAATGCCATCGATGAAAAAATCGCCTTGGCACCGCCCAAATCCGATCGAGAAATTGATCGCTATATGTGTCTCTATCACGACGGTCGCATCAAGCCGGAACAATTCCAAGACACCTATAAAAAATTTCAGAAATCGGCCAAGCAAGCCTCTTCGGCCTTTGGCGTTCCTTACGGATTGATCATGTGCACGATGCTGGTGGAATCAGGCCTTTATTACAATCCACAAGAGCGCAAAGAGTACAAAGGACTTTCCCAGTTCGGATCGGCCTTTGTCACTGATCTGAATAAAATCAAAACTCGCGCACCCTATGAAGACATGTGGGAGAAATTCCAGAAAGTTGCTCCAGGTGCTGGTTTGAGTGACCGAGAAATTCGCTCTTCCTCGGATCCCACTTCGCCTGCTGCAGCCATTGCTTTGGCCTATCAGTGGATTTACTGGGACCGCATGCAGCAAGTGGGTTGCAAAGACTGCAATATCAGTCCGCAAATCAATCGCAAAGAGCTTTACATGATGGTCACAGCTTACAACTGGGGACCTTACAGCTTGCACAAAGTGGCTCGCAGATCGCCCATGCAAATGCGCAGCACCCCCCCACCGCCTCGCGAGAGCCGCAATTACATGGCACGAATGGAGAATTGCCTGGAGCGTGGATACGATCAATCTTTCCGCGAAGAAGGCGGCAAAAAGTCACGCTCTCGCAAACCCGGTTCCACTCAAAATTTGACTGGCGAAAAAGCGATTTATGAGGACCGCGTTGACAGATGCGATCGACTCTTTCCTGTGAAATAGTTTTGCTCAGGAGGTCACGTGAGCAGCACTTATTCCGTCTTGATCCATGAATCTCATTTGGACACTTTTGGACATGTGAACAATGCCACTTATCTTTCTCTTTACGAAGAGGCCCGCTGGGAACTCATCACTCGCAACGGATATGGCCTCCAAGAAATTCTAGCTGCGCAAAAGGGGCCGGTGATTCTCGAAGTCACCCTGAAATTTTTGAAGGAGCTGCGATTGCGCGAAGAAATCAAAATCGTCACCGAAATGCTCGATTACTCGGGAAAGATCGGGCGTTTGAAACAGCAAATGCTCAATGTCCAAGGTGAAGTGGCGAGCGAAGCGGTCTTCACGTTTGGACTTTTTGATTTGAAAGAACGCAAATTGCTCCACCCCACTCCCGAGTGGAAAAAAGCGATCGGCCTCCCCAGCTAGCTCGAATTGCCGCGCCCAGTTGTAAAAAGGAAGGCCCTACTTGAGAGCTTCCCGAAGGTAAGCGGAGGCTGTGTCCATAAACCAAACGACGAAGGCAATCACCACAATGATGGTTCCCACTTCGGACCACATGGCTTGGGAGCTGTAAGTCTGAAGCAAAAAGCCAATGCCGCCCCCACCGACAAAGCCCACAATTGTGGCCATGCGGATATTGATATCCCAGCGGTACACAGTGAAAGAAATGAAAGGTAAAATCACTTGCGGCACGATGGCAAACCAAATGGTTTGGATCAATCCCGCACCAGTGGATTGAATGCCTTCAATCGGCCCTTCATTTGCTGTCTCCACAATTTCCGAATACTGTTTCGTCAGCGATGCAATGGAATGAATCATCAGAGCCAGCATTCCGGCAAATGGTCCAATGCCAACCCAAACTGTGAAGATGATGGCCCAAATAAAAGCTTCAATTGAGCGCATAATGTTGAAGAGAGTTCTCAACAACACATAAACCACGAAAGCCGAAGGGTGCTTCATGATGTTTTTCGAGGAGAAAAAACACAGGACAAAAGCCACTGGGATGGCCAAGCTGGTGGCGATAAAGGCCAGGAAAATTGTCTCGATCATCATCAGCACCGCTCGAGGCAGCAAATCCCAATTGGGATGCAGCAAACTGCTGAAAAGTTTCATGGTGGGGTAAAAACTTTCTGCATCCAAAAGTTTGATCAGGGAAGCTTCAGTCACCACCAAGCCCACAATCGGAGTCATCACCAGGAAAATCAATAGCTCCCAACCCCACACAGACTTGTACCAGGTTTCTTCTTTCGCTTGAGCTTTTCGATAAGGGGGCTCGAAAATGACTTCGCCCAAAGTTTTTTGGCCCGTGTGGTTGAAGAGATAGCTCGCCACAGCTCCCACCAGAAAACAGATCAAGGCCACAGTCGCATTGCGATGCAACTGCATCAAATCATCTTCTGTCGGCGAGAAAATCACGACCAAGCCGACACAAAGGAAGTAACCAAACATGATCGCATCAAATAAAGTTCTTTTGGCAAGATATGATCGCATGAAGTCGTCTCCTTAATTGATGTGAACTTCTTTGGCGCCCGTGCCGTAAATTCTCTCAAACCAAGCTTCATCAATTTGTTGAGGATCTCCCTCAAACACAATTTGCCCGCCTTTGAGTGCAATCACCCGAGTAGCATACTGACGAACCAGGCTGAGAAAATGAAGATTGGCAATCACCGTGATTCCTAATTCTTGATTCACTTTTTTCAAATAATCCATGACCGTGTGGCAAGTGGCCGGATCCAATGAAGCCACAGGCTCGTCGGCCAAGAGCACTTCCGGATTCTGGGTCAAAGCCCTGGCAATGGCCACTCGCTGCTGCTGACCACCAGACAAATTGTCGGCTCGCATTTTGGCCTTCTCGGCAATGCCCACCAGAGACAAATACTTCATCGCCGATTTTTTATCTTCTTCACTGAACAAACCGAAAATCGATTTGAAAGTTCCCATGGAACCCAAACGACCCATCAACACATTGCTAAGAACTGTGTGCCGAGGAATCAAATTAAAGTGCTGGAAAATCATCGCCACTCGTCGGCGCAGAGAGCGAATCTCTTTTTGGTTTTGAACTTTGGCAATGTCCTGTCCATTGAAGAGAATTTCTCCCGAAGTCGGTTCGTGCAGTCGGTTGATACAGCGGAGCAAAGTCGATTTGCCGGAACCACTCAAACCAATGATGACCAGGAATTCGCCTTTTTTGACATCGAAACTGACGCCTTTCAAAGCTTGTGTTCCGTTCGGATAGGTCTTGTTCAAATTGCGAATCTGTAAAATGGAATCGCTCACAATTTTCCCCTTGCCTGCACTGCAATTTATTTTTTCAACATCTCGTCAGCCGTTTTTCCCAAAGATTTGAGCATGCTTCGAACCGGATCGTAATCCGCATCCGTCGCCGGCTTCAAATCCGTCACTCCGTACACCGAATTGAAAGCGTCTTTGCCTTCGGGTGTGGAAACAAATCGGATCATGGCTTCGATGATCACTTTTTTCATTTCCTCGGGCATGTCCTTGCGAAAAATAATCGGATCGTTCGGTATCGCTTCCGTCAAATCGACAATTTTGATTTTCTTTTCCACATCGGGATACTGAGTTTTCACCAAGCGGCGAGCGTCTTGAATTTCGCCTTCGAATGCTGGCGAATAAAAAGTCGCGCCTCCGTCGACTTGACCTTGATAGATCATTGAGACCACGGAATCGTGCTTCAGTGCGAAGACTTCATGTGCGGGCTTAATGCCTTTGTCATTCAAAGCTTTTTTAGGAAGCAAGAATCCAGAAGTGCTGGCCGGATCGACAAAAGCCACTTTCTTCCCGTGAAAGTCCGCCAAGGTTTTGATGGGACCATTTTCTCTGGCCAGGAATTGCGCTTGATAAGTCGCCAAACCATGACGAAGAACTGTCAACTTGGCTTCAGCTCCATATCTTTCATGAGCCAAAATATATCCAAAAGTGTTGATGGCTGCGACGTCGGCACGATTGGAACCAAAAGCTTCGACCACAGCCACGAAAGAAGACGGGATGGAAATTTGATATTTGTAGGGAGTGTTGGCCTCGAGCCAGATCTTGGCCGCTTTTGATTTCACTTCCAAAACTTTTGCATCCACAGAAGGGACGAAAAAGAGCTTCACGGGATTTTTCTGAGATCCAAGTTCGCCTTTATCGAAAGTGCAAGCTGCCAACACAAGGGACAAGGCGAGCCCGAAAACCATTCTTTGTGTTTTCAGGAGAACTCCTTTGAAAAGCGCTAAGGGACACCCGAAGATGTAGCAAAGATATTGAAGTGGGCCAAGACATCTCTTCGCTCTCAGCGCCTGGTGTCCCTTGCCTTTTCAGCCAATTTCTGGCTCAATACCAGCATCATGACGCACGCTGGTGAATATCTTGAAAATATCCTGACAGAAATCTCAAATTTGCGAGCTTCCGGCGGACGCGCCCTCGCTGTTTTTGATTTGGATTCCACTCTTTTTGATGTCAGTCCTCGATTGAAGAAAATTCTGCATCACTTTGCCGAAGTTCCAGACCATCAGCAAAGATTTCCAGAAGCCTGTGAGATTCTCAAGAATGTCGAAACCTATCGCAGCGATTGGGGAGTTAAAAACGCCGTCATTCGAGCCGGGCTGGATCAGCACCATCCCGATTTTCACCACGCTTTGAGAGACTTTTGGGTTCGCACTTTTTTCTCAAATGAATATCTGCAATTTGATGTCCCCTACGAAGGCGCCGTCGAATACGCTCGCGATTTGTGGAATCTCGGTGCGGACATTGCTTATCTCACCGGCCGAGATGTCGATCGCATGGGTCAGGGTTCACGCGATGTCTTGCACAAATGGAATTTTCCATTGGACGACCAAAGAGCGCAGCTGGTTCTCAAACCGCAAAAGGGAATGGACGATGCGGAATTCAAATCCGATTGGTTTGCTGCTTTGCCAGAAAATCAGTTCCAAAAAGTTTGGTTTTTTGAAAATGAACCCGTCAATGTGAATTTGGTTCGCTTGCAACATGCGCATGTTGAAATCGTTTTTTTTGAAAGCACTCACTCGGGAAAAGCGGAAGCCCCGACGGACCTGCCCAAAGTGATCAATTTTTTAATTCAAAGAGGCGGGTGAAGCATGCTGACTTTGATCGCCACTCCGATTGGCAACGATCAGGACATTTCTTTGCGAGCTCTCGAAGCATTGAAAAATGCGAGCACGATCATTCTCGAGGAATTCAAAGAGTCCACGCGCTTTTTGCGAGCTCATGGCATCAGCGGCAAAACTTATGAACAGCTCAATGAGCATTCCAAACCGGAAGATCTCAAAAGGCTGACAGAGCTTTGCGAAAAAGAAAATGTCATTTTGATCACAGACTGCGGAACGCCTGGATTTTGCGATCCCGGTGCGGACTTAGTGCGCGAGTGTCGCAAGCGAGGGATTTCCGTTCAGACATTTCCCGGCCCTTCAAGCCTGATGGGATTGCTGTCGCTGTCCAGTGTGCGTTTGGATCAATTTGTGTTTCGTGGATTTATTCCAGCGGAAAATGAAGCTCGTCGTCGCGCTTGGACGGACTTACAAAAAGAGTCCCGAGCTTTGGTGCTCATGGACACTCCCTACCGCTTTCAAAAAATGCTTTCTGAAGCAGCCGAATTTTTTCCTGAACGCCGAATGTTGCTGACCTTGAATCTCACTCAGGAAACAGAAAAAATTCTCGAAGGCCCAGCTGCTCAACTTCTCAGGCAGGATCTTCCGTCCAAAGCCGAATTCATGCTTTTGATTTATCCTCGCGGCGAAAAATGATTTCATTGCCGATCGACTCTCATTTGAATTCCATTTTGGCTCAATTCAAAAAGAGTCAGAATCTTGTTTTGTCCGCTGCCCCAGGGGCGGGAAAAACCACGCGATTACCTCCCCGATTGATGGAACTGACGGACAAGAAAATTCTCGTCCTAGAACCCCGACGACTGGCGGCTGTTGCTTCGGCATCAAGAATTGCCGAAGAGAACAAATGGAAGCTGGGGGAAGAAGTCGGCTACCAAATTCGCTTTGATTCCGCTGTCTCGGCAAAGACCAAATTGATTTTTCTGACCGAAGCACTGCTCAATCGAAAAATCGTCGCAGACCCCGAGCTCTCGGATGTGGGCATTGTGGTTCTCGACGAATTTCACGAGAGATCCCAACATGTGGATCTCGCCCTGGGATTGCTCAAGGAACTGCAGGAACTCTCACGACCCGATCTGAAAATTTTGGTGATGTCGGCCACTCTGACGGCTGAGCCCATTGCCCGCTTTTTGGGATCAGCATCCATTGTGCAAGTCCCTGGGCAAAGTCATCCGCTCGAGATTTCCTATCTCAAAACCGCGCAGAAATTGCAGACAGGCCCGGATTTCATTCAAGCCTTGGGTGAGCAAATCCGCACAGCAGTGAATTCGCTGTCGCCAGGTGAGCATGTTTTGGTTTTTCTTCCCGGAGTGGGAGAAATTGAACGATGTGCTTCCGCTTTGGAGACCTGGTCTCGGGAACGACAGCTGCGAGTGATGAAATTGCATGGTCAACTTTCCCTTGAGGAGCAGCGGGAAGTTCTCGCACCCTCTCGCGAGAGCAAAATCATTTTGTCCACCAACATTGCCGAAAGTTCTCTGACCATTGATGGAGTTCGCGCGGTGATTGACAGTGGATTGCAAAGGCGATCTTCAATTCATCCCAAGACTGGTTTTCCGCAATTGGAAATGGCGCGCATTTCGAAATCTTCAGCCACGCAAAGAGCCGGCCGCGCCGCTCGCCAAGCACCGGGAAAATGTTGGCGCTTGTGGAGCACCATGGATGAGCTTTCCATGCCCACAGAGGAAACCGCAGAAATTTTGCGAGTCGATCTCTCCGAAGCGCTGCTATTTCTGGCGTCTCAAGGAGTGCGGGATTTCCATCGCTTCTCTTGGTTTGAGTCACCCTCGGCCGACGCGCTTTCCAAAGCCGTTCGCCATTTGCAAGTTCTCGGGGCTTTGTCTGCGCAGAATGAAATGACAGAACTCGGGAAAAAACTTTTGCAGTGGCCACTGCCTCCTCGCCTGGCCAAATTGCTATTGAAGTCACACGACATGGGAATTCCGAAGACGGGAGCCTCCATTGCCGCTCTGTTGTTGGAGCGCGATCTCTTGCAAAAGAAAAATTATGATTCGCAATTTGAGTGCGACATTCTTCTGCGCTTGGATCTGCTGGAAAGAAACACTCCGGGCTCTCTGGAGCGAGTCATTCGCCAGCTCCTCAAAGTCAAACCTCCACAGACAGATCGAAAAGCATCCCCGGATGACGTGAGAGAACTTTTGCTCGCAACATTTGCCGATCAGCTGTGCCGCCGGCGCAAAAGCAAAGAGCCTCGAGCCGTGATGCTCGGCGGCCGCGGTGTGGTTCTCGAGAACACTTCGCAAGTCCGAGAATCTGAATTTTTTGTCGCTTTGGCTGTAATCGATGGATTGAGCCAAACCGAGACTCGAGTGGCCCTGGCTTGCGGACTGAGCAAAGAGGCCGTGCAGAAAAAAGGCAAAAGCGAAGTCAAAAGCTGGATTGAATACGATGAAAAATCAGAAAAGTTTCTCAAACAAACCGCGCAATTTCTTACCATCGCAGACTGGGGATCCCTGCCTCTCTCAGAACAACGATCCCAGCCTGCTCAAGCAGAAGAAATTCAGTCTCAGCTGAGCCAGATCGCTTTCGAAAAGCGAAGCCTGATCATCGACAGAAATGAAAAGCTGAAAAATTGGTGGCAAAGACATCAACTGTGGTTGGAAGTTTCCCAAGAACCGGATTTTTCAGATGAGGACTTAAAAGAGATATTCGAAAATGCCAGTTTCGGTGAAAACTCCCTAGCAGCTCTTTATCAAAAAGATCTCGTCTATTTCTTCGAGGCCAAACTGCCTGCCAGCATTTTGCAGTCATTTCACTCTCAATGTCCTGAATTCATTCAAGTGCCGAGCGGCTCTAAATTGAGAGTCGATTACTCGGGAGCAAATCCCTCATTGGAAGTGCGTCTGCAAGAAGTCTTTGGTTGGAGTGAAACTCCGAAAATCGCAGGTGGACGCAAGTCTTTGACCTTGGTGCTGCTCGGGCCAAATTACCGCCCCGTGCAAGTGACGGGAGATCTCTCCAGTTTTTGGAAAAACGGTTATCCAGAAGTTCGCAAGGAAATGCGCTCCCGCTATCCCAAGCACAGTTGGCCCGATGACCCTTTGACAGCCCCAGCAGTTGCCAAGGGTCGCCCGCAGAAATAGCAAAATCAAATATCGGTGGCTCGACCGTTCAAAGCTCGCCGGCGAGCTTCGTCAGCAGCGGCATCTTTGTCGTTCTCGCGAATCTTTGTGACTTCCCAAGATCTCAGCTGCTCTGCCAGAACTTTTTTCTCAAGCGGTGCTAGATTCTCAGAGCTCTGCAATTTGGATTTATAATATTCAATTCGCGAGTCAACATAAGAGGGAGCTGTCCGCTTGCGAAGATCTCGCATTTGATCTTCGATGTCAGAGACTTCTTGATAGAGCTTGGTGCTGTCCGCAGACATATTGTTCGCGAAAGTTGTCGAAGCTCGGCGCTTGCTTTCGATGAGCTGTTTTCTCAACTCGACCATTTTCGGTCCGGCCATCTCATCCACTGCCGCTTCGTCCAAACGTTCGTAGCGAACACTGTAAGCTGTTCTCTCACCGACTTCCCGAGACGTTTTGAGTTTGTCAGTCCATCCACAATAATCATTGTTGCGGGCATTCGGCTCGACCCACTCAAAGGGCACACAAACCGGGCCTCGTTTCGAAACTTGCGAAACGCCTTTCACGGAAGCGATGGCCTCTTTCAAGGCCAATAATTTGGGATCATCGATGCGATCGAAATCATCTTTGATCAATTGTGATCGACGCTCAATTTCAGCTTCCACCGAGGTGATTCGGTCCAGAAACTCTTTGCGGCTCATATTGCCGAGATCTTTGAATTGCAGGCGGTCGGCGAATTTGAGTTCACGCAAAAGACTGTTGAGATCCTTGAGTCCCTCTTGATTGCGAGCTTCGAAATTGGTTCGCACTCGTTTGTCGAAGATCAACCGCAAAGTCGCATCCGCATTGGGAATGCTCATATGCGCTGGCAAGTAATCCTGACAGTGTTTGCTTTCCTGAATCTCATTGTAAATTTTCCGAACTGGACCATTGGCAGTATCGGCAGGAATATCCTCGCAACCCGGCTCGGCTTTTTCATAACATTGAAGCCGCTCCGACAATTTTCCCGTCTGCAGTTGCTGACACTTTTCAATTTCTTTGCGAACCGAGGAAACACCCTTGTTCGTCACCAAGCGGTCTTTGTTGAGACAAATCGAAGCGGCCACAACATTGACACCTCGAATGGATTTGAAAACATTCATCAAGGATTTGCTGTCCGCCGTTTCAGTCAGCGCCTTTTCTTTGACCAGCACATCTTCCAAGTAAGTCCAATTGGGAGCTTTGTCACCAGCTGGCGCAATCTTGTCGAAACCCGCAATCATATTGAGGCCCGGGAGAATGGGCTTCCAATTTTTCTCGAGACTGCCAATGTTGGTGGTGTAACATCCCCACAACAGCAGAGAGCGAACCGAGTCGCCCAGTGGTGCAGATGACTGAAAAGCTTCACTGATGTCTTTGTCTGAGAGACGGCCTTGGCTGCCGACAAACTGACCGTTTCCGTCGTGACCTGAAATCACAACCGAAGACAGTTTGACATTTTCAGAGGCCAGTTTCTTCAATTCTTTTTTGAGATAATCTTTGTCGACTTGCGGAAGCTTTTGATTCTCACGCATGATGGTTTCGAAAAATGCATCTTCGGCGGCCCGACAAGCTCCAGCAGGAGCTCCATCACGGCATTGAGAGGCGGCATATTCCTCGGCACGGCGAACAGTTTCCTGCGCATTTCGGATGCCGGCTTTTTGTGCGGCTGTGAGGTTGGGAATGATATGCAATCTTTCACCACGCTTGGCAGCTGCTCGTTGAGCCGCTTCAATTTCCTTCGGCATCGCATTGAGATCCATAAACAGGATATCTGCATGAGCCATTGAGCCAAATATCAGGACCATGAAAAGTTGAGTGCAAAAAGCGAGGAGTCTCATTTGCCCTCCCCTTGACGGATCATCGCCTGCAATTTCTGCAGAGACGACTTGTCCATTTTGGGATACTTTGCCTGCAACTCGGGCAATGTCCCCGTCAATGCCCGCATATAGAGCATGTCTTTTTCCAGATGATCCCAGGTAACAACTTTCGAAGCGATTCCGGCTTTGGCAAAAATCTGATCCCGTTTGACCGGGTCAGGAATCTGATCCTTGCGTGATTCCAGAACAGATCTTTCGTAAGGATGAACCTTGTAGCCGTCTTTTTTCAGCTTCTCAGCCGGGAAATCCGGGCTCATGGGCATGACATGCACTCCGTTGCTTTCGGATTTTTGAGCCTGAGCAACGCTGACCGATAGAATTAAAATTGCAATCATCAGTTTCATGCAATTCGCATCGGAATTTTCAGGGCAATGTTGAACGGACTGAGGTCCAGCCCGACCAAAGTGGAGTGGGATTATTTTTTGAAATCTGCAGGAAGGATTTCAAACCGAGGACCGACAGCCGTCGCTCCTGCCGGGATATCTTTTGTGACCACCGCATTGGCTCCAATTCGGCAGTCGTCTCCCAAATGAATGGGACCTAAGACTTTGGCTCCGGTTCCAATGAGGACTCGATTTCCCAAAGTGGGATGGCGCTTGACCGGATCAAAACGAGTTCCCCCCAAAGTGACTCCGTGAAAAATCACGCAGTCGTCACCAATTTCTGCTGTTTCTCCGATCACCACACCCATTCCGTGATCAATCACCAATCGGCGACCCAAGCGTGCGCCTGGATGAATTTCAATTCCTGTGAGCCAGCGGCTGAATTCAGAAACAAAGCGAGACAAAAAAAACAGCTTCTGAACGTAGAGAGCATGCGAGATGCGATGAAAAAAGACGGCTTTTGGACCTGGATAAAGAAAGGCGATTTCCCAAATTGATTTGGCGGCGGGGTCGTAGTTTTTATAAGCCTGCAAAAAATCCAGCATGATCTGCCTTATTTAACATCGTCTGGGTCGCAAAACAACTGAGCTTGCTGACTGTCAGTAAAAGTCACTTGCGTCACCAATGGACCCGACGCAAAAAAGAAAGTTCCGCCCAAAACTGACAAGTGCCGAGAGCGCGTGGTGTTCACTTCAATTCCCTTGGCGCGCCCACCCGTCAATAGAAAATTCCGAATATCCATAAACTTGTTACACCCAGATCCCCACACTTCATTTTCAATTTTGCGCTTTCGTGTGCGAGAAATGAAAAAGGCTTTGAGTTTTTGATCGTCTGTCATTTCATCCAAATTGAAATAGACGTGGAAAGTTCCCTGTTTGTTGCTCACAAATTGTGAAAGATCAATTTGCCCCCCACCCTTGGGAAGTTTGATTTCAATCTCTGGCTCGACGAGAACTCCCCGAGTCTTTTCGACCAAGCGAACAGTCACGGCTGAAAAAGTAATCGTGTCTTTGCCTTTTTCCGTCGGAAAAGTCTTCCAAATCGGATTCGGAATTTTGACTTCCGGACCGTTGTCAGTGATTTCAATTTTCTTCCCATATGCCAGGCAAGTGAAAATCAAAATGAGCAGCGTCGCCAATTTACCTGTCATTGATTCGTCCTTTCAGCTCGACAAGGGGTTTGTAGTGATTCGAAATCAAGAGTCCTTGCTTGATAAAGTCTTGCGCCATTTCCGGCTGACCTTTATGCAAAGCCACGCGGGCCAAGCCGGCGAACGCGGAAATATTCTTTGAATCCTTTTGCATCAGCTTTCGCCAGGTGTCTTCGGCACAAGCCCAGTTGCCCTGACTTTCACACAGAGTGGCGGCCACAGTGTCTGACAACTTGGTCTCTTGAATTTTCGGCAATTGCGTCAGCGCTTTGGCTTCATTGACTCGTCCTGATTTCCACAACAAGAAAGAATGCAAACCCGCCAGAGTTGGGTCATTCGCGAACTGAGTGCGAGCTTGCTCCATTTGACTGATCGCCGCTTGCAAATCTCCCTGCTGATAAGTGCAGTAGATCCCCAGCCCCTTGAAAAGGACATTGTCCGTTCCATTTTTCACCAGCATTTCGCAAATATTCCCCAAGTAGCCCCACTCGAGAACTTCTTCATGAACAAACAAATCGTGCAAATGATTGCGGGTCAGATCCGGATCCGTCTCTAAAAGAGATTTGATTGCATCCTTGGCATCCAACTCGTGATTCAACTTGGTTTCGACCGCTGCCAACAAAAGAAAAGATTCGCTTCGGTAGTCTCGTTGCTGATCAAGCAAACGTTTCAAATCTTCCTTGGCCGCTTCCAATTTAGAATTTTCATTCGAATTTCGAAAAATCGAAATAGCGCGGTAAAGAAACAAAATCGGTTCTGACATTCCAGAACGGAACATTTCATTCAGACGCTCAACGGCGGTTTCAAAATCATTCTGCAGAAGGGAAATCGCCACCAAATTGATTCCGGCCGGCTCATGCTTTGGATAATTCTGACTGACCCACTCGTATCTTTTTTGAGCTTCGTCCAGTCGCCCTTCCCGCAAATAAGAAAGAGCCATCAAGCTTTCGACTTCTGCTTTGGAGCGAGTCTCGAGATTCAGGACCGACATATTTTCCAAAATTTGTCGGGCTTGAACATTTTGATTTTCGACTTTCATCAACAGCGGAACCATTTGCAGGTTTTGAGAAACGTCTAATTTTTGTTTGGCTTCAGCTTTGCGGAACATTTCCAAAGACTTCTCATACTGGCCCAGTGCCTTGCTGGATTTGGCCAGAGTGATCAAATCATTGAAACCCAAGGAGCGGTCTTTCTCGCCCTTCGGCATCTGCTGAAAAACCACCAGGCCAAGAACAACGACCAGCAACAAGAGCCAACCAAAAAGCGCCGTGCGATTGCGCAGTGACGAAGCCCGACTCTGAATTCGAGGGTCTCTGGCCGACGCATAATTCGTCGCCGATGTTGGCTTTTCCAAGGGAGAATTGCCTTCGAGAATTTCGGACAACTTCACATTTCCAGTTGAGCTGGCATTGGGATTCAAGGGATTGGGAGGAACTGGATTTCGCCCCAAAGGCTGAGGAACAGGTGGTGGAGTCAGGTCAATGGTGATCGATTTTGTGGTTCCACTGAGCGACGTGGTGTCTTCTCTGGAGTCACTTTGCTGGTCGCGCATTTTTTTGACGATCTCCAAAAAGGACCGGCACTCGCGAATAAACAGCCATCGTCCATCCGGAGAACGCACTTCATCAATCAACGAAAGTCTTCTTTCGCGCAATAGAGAGGAAACTTCATCAAATGAGTAAGGACCTAGGATTTTTCCCGAGGATTTGATCAGCCATTTTTTCTCATTCGACTCAGTTATGGACATCCATCCTCAATGCTTAAAATGTCTCTGTCCCGTCAGGACCATATTCAATTTTAATTTTTGTGCTGCTGAAATGACTTCTTCGTCTTTCAGGGAGCCACCTGGTTGCAAAATCCATTTGATTCCGGCTTGCGCTGCCAATTCGATCGAATCCGCGAAGGGAAAGAAAGCATCACTGGCCAGAACCACATCCTGAGCTGTTCCAAAATGGGTCTTCATTCTCTCAATCGCCTGCTTCACCGCATCCACTCGATTCACTTGTCCCATGCCCAAACCCAAGGTCTGACCACCGGCTACCAAAGCGATGGCATTGCTTTTCAGACAAGCGACCACTTTCTCGCCGAACTGCAAATCTCTCAAAATCTGTTCATTCGGTTTTTCGCCAATGATTTTCCATTGAGAAGTGTCGTTCGCAAATTGATCTTTGGCTTGCAAAAGAAAACCACCAGCCACTGTTTTCATTTCGAAATTCATTTGCGGTTCTGCTAGATGCGGCCAGCGCAGAATTCTCAAGTTTTTCTTTTTCGAGAAAATTTCGAGGGCACCAGCCGTAAACGACGGGGCCACAATGCATTCAAGGAAGAGAGACTGCAATTGCTCAGCCGCTTTTTTGCCAATCTCTCGATTGCAGGCCACAATTCCACCAAAAACACTGACTGGATCGGCTTTCAAAGCTTTTTCCAGTGCAGAATCGAAATCGCTGTCGACCGCTGCTCCACAAGGATTGTTGTGCTTGACGGCGACGGCCGCAGGCTCTTTGCACATTTGCACCAAAGTGCTGGCTGCATCGAGATCGAGAATATTGTTATAAGAAAGAGTTTTTCCCTGAAGAATTTCGGCCGAATGCAGTCCTTTTTGATCAGCCAAATTCCGGTACCAAGTGGCATTCTGTTGTGGATTTTCACCATAGCGAAGATCCATGACTTTGTGACCGCCCAACGCGAACTCAGATCCCCAGCCATTCCCTAATTGCGAAGCCACCAGTGAATCATAGGTCGAGGTGTGAGCAAAAACTTTGGCTGCTAATTTCTGTCGATCTTCAATCGTGGTCTCACCTTTTTGCGCCACCCAAGAGTAATCGGTGGGATCACAAAGCACAGTGACTTGTTCAAAGTTTTTGGCCGAGGCCCGCAGCACCGTGGGGCCGCCAATATCTATTTTCTCAATCAACTCGGCACCCTGATATTTTTTTTCTACGGCTTCTTCATAAGGATAGAGATTGCAAATGACCAAATCAAAAGGCGCCAAGCCCTTGTCTTTGAGCAATTGATAATCTTCTGGATGAGAAGGCCGGGAGAGAATCGCCATGTGAACATTTGGATGCAGAGTTTTCACTCGGCCACCCATCACTTCGGGGAAGCCAGTTTGCTCAGAAATATCGATGACAGTCATGCCCTTGTCTTTGAGAAATTGGGCTGTTCCGCCCGTGGAGACAATTCGCAATCCCTTTTGATAAAGTGGCAACAAGAATTCAGCCAGCCCTGTTTTATCGGAGACGCTGACCAATGCATTTTTAAACATAATGATTTCCCTACTGTCCGAGTGGCACTCGAGTTAACAATAGTTTTAAATCATCGTTGGTGAGAAAAAGTCCAGCCCCAAGATAATTTGACCGCTTGTCCTGTTTATTGAGGATGTCCTGCATACCGCCGAGGAAGTAAACTCCCTTCCAAACATTGTACTGCAGTTGGGCGCGAACATTGAGATTTGAAAACTCAAAAGCATCAGCCGAGAACTTCAACTTGTCGCGATACAAAAGATAATCAAAGCCGATACCACCGCTATTTTCAATGATTCCGCCTCGAACTGTCAGGTCCCAGAAAGTTTTCGCAAACAGAACATTGAACTTCACTTTGTTGCGGTAAGTTTTCACTTCATTGGTATCTGTTGGCGATCCGCCATTGACCACAGTGGTCGTATCGGTCTCTTCCACCACTCCCGTTGGATCATCCACAATTCCCAAATAGTAGTAGCGATCCAGTCCTGGCTGCATTTTGATTCCAACCGTGGTTTTGGCCACTCCGACATCACCCAAGTAATCCGTGTGGAAATCGAGACCAGTCTGCATTTTTCCGGCCGTGTCGAGCAAGTTGTTCACGCCCTCAATGGCCGTATTGAGCTCTTCGACCGTGTCTTCATCATTCACCAATCTTCCAATCGTGCCTTCGCCGCGATTGATCTTACCGGTGATTTCATCAAAATTCTTTACCGCTGAGTCCAAGCGGGACATCGTGCGCTTCATCTGCGCCTTCAAAGACTCATTGCCTTCGTCATTGAGCAAATCATCCAAAGAAGCTGTGACGCGATCGACCTGGTCGACGATTTTTCCAATCTTTGTTTTGTTCGCCGAAGTGATTTCAGACAAATCTTTGGTCAAAGCTTCGATATTCTGAACAATTCGACCCAAGATGTGTTTGTTCGTGCCATTTTCAGAGGTCGCTTCTCGGAGAGCCACGGCTGTTTCCTTGAGGGAGCTTGCAATATCGCCCACTTGCGCCACCACATTGTCCAAGTTGCCGGTGGTTTTTACGTTCAAAATTTGACCGCCATCTGGAAGCGGCGGATCTTCGGGAGATCCAGGCGTCAGGGCCACGTGCATATCACCCAAAATTCCCTGAGAACGAATTTCAACAGCCGCAGAAACATACAAAGGAAATTCAGGCTTCATGCTGAGATCGACTCGAGCCTGACCGTCTTGCAGAGAGATTTTTTTAATCACGCCGACGGGAATACCAGCGGATTTGACTTGCGAGCCTTTCACAAGACCACTCGCATCTTTCATGATGAACCAGGCCTCATGTTTGCGTCCCATCATGGCGGGACCTTCATTCACCTGCATGGACATATAAGCAATGAGAGCTGCCACAGTGACAACCAGCAAGCCCACTTTCATTTCTGCAGCATGAAGCAAATTCATCGACGTTTCATTCCCTTAGCTACAAACTTTTTGACCAATTCAATATCCGTATTAAAAAAGTCTTCCGGAGTCCCAAACAACAACACTTTTCCAGCGTTGAGCATGGCCACATAATCGGCAATCCGAAACGCGGCGTCCAAATCATGTGAAACCATGATGGATGTCATGCCCTTTCGGTGCTGATGGGTCTCCAAGATCAGATTATCCACCATTTCGGTCAAAATGGGATCTAACCCAGTCGTTGGTTCGTCATAAAAAATGATTTCTGGATCTAGGGCGAGAGCTCGAGCCAAACCTGTTCGCTTTTGCATACCGCCTGAGATTTGTGATGGCAGTTTGCTGAAATGTTTGGCTTCAAGTCCCACTTGTTTCAACTTGTCCGTGGCAATTTCCAGGACTTTTGCTTCGGGCATTTCTCGGCGGTGCTCATAAAGAGGAAAACAAACATTTTCCAGCACGGTCATGTCGTCAAAAAGAGCCGCTCCCTGGAACAGGACTCCGAATTTCTGCCGGAATCGCGTCAGCTCATCATTGGTATACTGAGTGATATCTTGCCCTAGCACTTCAATCACTCCCGACGTTGGTCGGAACAATCCGAGAATGTGCTTCAGCATGACGGATTTGCCAGTGCCGGAAAAACCGATAATCGCAGTTAAACTTCCTTTGGGGATAGAAAGATTCATTCCATTGACGACAAATTCTTTGCCATCAAAAGTCTTTTTCACGTCGATCAATCGAATCGCCGGTTCCATGGATTCGACTTTCTCAACGGTGGTAAGTTCGCGGGTTTCCGTCGTCACTGTGGCATCCCCATCATTTGATAGAAAGTTCGAATAAAGACATTGGTCAGGAAGTAATCGACAATAATGATCATCACCATGGAAGCCACCACACCCCGGTTGGTGGCATCACCGACACCTTTTGCTCCCCCCGTCGTGTTGAAACCTCGGTAAGTGCAAATCACAGCAAAGAAAAGTCCGAAGACAGCCGCTTTGAAAAGACCTTCATTGATATCGCGGATTTCAATCATCTGGTTGACTCGCTCCCAGAAGACCGCTTCGTCGAGTTCCACTAATTTCACGCACAAAATATAAGAACCGACCATCGCCACAAAATCAAAAACTGCCGTCAACAGTGGCATGCAAATCACAGCTGCCCAAATTCTTGGTGCGATCAAATACTGACGAGTGTTCACACCCATGACGTCCAAGGCATCAATTTGCTCATTGACCCGCATGGTTCCCAATCGCGCTGCCATCGCTCCACCAGCGCGAGCGGCCACAATCAATCCCGTGAGAACAGGACCCAGTTCTCGAGTGATTCCCAAGGCCACGGTTGGTCCGACCATGTTCACGGCATTGAACATTTTAAAACCGAGATACAATTGAAACGACAAAGCCAATCCAGTGAACAGGGCCGTCAAGGCCACAATGAAAACGGATTGGTTGCCGACGAATTCCATGTGTTTGATGATTTCAGCGTAGCGATTGGGACTGGTGAAACTGAGTCGAATGGCACTGACCCCAAACAAAGTCATGTCGCCAATTTCGCGAATCCACTCGCGAAATGTTTTCCATAAGCCCAAAAACACGCGGTCCATCAAATCGGCAATTTGCTGGATCATACTCCCACCTCTTTTGGCACTCTCTCTCCGACACTGGTCAAAATCTCCCAAGTAATCGTCTGGGCCTTTTGCGCCAACTCGACCGCTGAAATCTCATTTTGATTTTCATCAGCACCAAAAAGAGTGACAGGCTCCGGTTTTAAACTGTCAGCCATTTCATTTTTGAGAGCTTTCGTCACGTCCACCATCAAATAATCCATGCAGACATTTCCCACCAATGGCACTCGCTGACCTCGAAACAATACTTCTCCGCGATTGGAAAGCAAACGATGATAGCCATCCGCATAGCCAATCGGAATGACTCCAATGACAGAATCTTGCGTCGCTTTCCAGGTCCAATTGTAGGAAACACCCTCGCCCGAACGAACATGATGGTATTTGATGATTTCTGAGCGCAAACTCATCACGGGCTTCAATGACAAATTGGTTTTCACTGGCGCCAATCCATAGACAGCGAGGCCGGGGCGCACGCCTTGCTGAGGACTGATCCCCGCTGGCAGAGATTGGCCTTTGTGCTGAAGAAAATTAAGCAAACCGGCCGAATTCAAAGTGTGCGACACCGGTTGCAAATGATGAAAGGCCTTTTCCACTTCTTGAAACAAACGGAGCTGAGCGAAGCTCGCACCCTGCAGATCGGAAGCGTCCTCTCCCGAATGCAAGTGAGTGAGAATGCCTTTGAGTTTCAATTTTCCGGGAGTTGAAAAGTAAGAGACCAAACGGCTCAGGTCAGCCATTGAAAAACCCAAGCGGTGCATGCCGGTGTCCATTTTCAAATGCACATTCAGCGAAGTTGCAACGACGGATTCGAAAGCTTTGATCTGCTCCCAAGTGCTCAGAACGGGAGTCAGTTTGTGCTCGACAACAGCTCGAGCCCCTTTTTCATCGCAAGTGCCAAAAAAAATCAGCTCGGACTTGACTCCCATTTCCCGAAGCAAAATTCCCTCTTCGATGAGGCCGACGCCTAAATGCTGAACATTTTCTTTTTCAAGACACTTGGAAATTTCGACATCTCCATGGCCATAGCCATTGGCTTTGACCATTGGACAAAAGAACACGTTCGAGCCGATCGCATGGCGAAGCTCGCGGACGTTGTGGGTCAAATGACCCAAATGAATCACAGCACGTGTTGGTCGAAAACGCACAATCTTGTCCCTTACATGGGAGGAACTTCGAAGTCCGGCTTAAACTCTTGTTCAGGTTTGAATAAGCAGACTTTGTTTCCACCCCGAGAGGCAATGAATTCCAAAGCTTTTCCGGCCGAAGCTTCAAGGTCAGAAGCTCCTTTGCTCAAAGAGGGGTATTCGCTCACTCCGCAGCTGATCGTGACTTTCAAATCACTGACGGCAAAAGCATGCCCTTCAATAATTCGTCTCAATCTCTCAGCCCTGAGAGCGGCCCCTTTTCGGGCACAATGCGGAAGAATCAGAGAAAATTCGTTGTCCTCTGTTCGACAAGACAGGTCGTTCACCCGGCTTGTCTTTTTAATAATTGAAGCAATCGTTCTCAAAATCAGATCGCGATTGTTTCTTCCAAAACTTTGTTCAATTTCCGTCAAATGATCCACACTGAGAGTCACCACAGACACAGCTCTTGCCAATCGGCGGGCACGGTGAATTTCTTCGTCGAGCTTCTGCAAATAGTAATTGCGATTAAAAAGCTCAGTCACAGGATCAAAAACTTCGACACTCTCATTGCGCTTGATCAAATAGGCTTGCTGGTACATCAGTTGAAAAACCAAAAAATCATTTTCAATTTCAGAGTATTCCGCGCCCCAGAAAATAATCAACCCATCCAAATTTTGATGAACCCGCACAGCACGAAAAAAATAAGCCGGGACTTTCAACCCTTCCGACATCAGCCGAGACAAAGCCCGTGGCAGTTTTTGCTCGCTCAAATCCTGCTGCAAATTTTCAGATTCCTGCGAGGTCAATCGGGAACCGACACCTTTGATGGTTTCGATTTCCAACTTTTGAGAGAAAGTGGCCACGAAAGAATTCACTGTCGGCAGGTATTTAAAGAAAATGGCGTGGCAAGGAAGATGCTGAAGAAAGACATTGAGAATTTCATCTTTGGACTGGGACCCTTGATACATGGCCAGCCGAGACTCGAGAGAGATTTCTTTGATCTGAGCTTTCTGCGACTGCAAAGTTCCCAATTGCTGCTGCAATTGCTGAACTTGAGTTTGAAGATTTTCTGAACGAGTCAGCAGCTCTTCATTCTGATAAGTTCGATAAATATTTTCACAAACCTGATCCACGGCCCAAACTGCTCGAAGCGGGAGCTGCTCCGCTCGCGGAACCACAGCCGAAAAATTGTACTCGCGGTACTCGTTCAAGGTTTCCGATTGCGCTGCAGGAGCTACACAGACAAATTGCACTTCCGAATTGGACTCGAGAACTTGAGAGACGAAATCGCTGAGCGGAGTCTCCAAAGCTTCTGGTGAAAATAAAATCACATGCGGAGCGGCTTCTTTGATTCTTTGTACCAACAGGTCTTGATCGGCGAAAACGAAAGATTCGTATCCCGCTTCAACAAATGCGCCTTTCATTTCCTTGTTTTCGTCAGACGATGGAAAAAACAGGAAAATGGAAAACTTGTTACGGAGAGCTTTTAAATTCATATCCGCTCTCCGGGCCTGCGCACGGAGACGGCCACGTCATCTAGCCGGGATGCTTTTTTCTTGACGGTCAAATTGGGTTTGTCGATTTTGGCCGTAAAGGGACTGGTTTTCTTGGGCATCTTTGCGGCATTGGGCTTATCGACCAAGGCCGAAATTTCAGCTCCCGGCTCTTCTTCAAATCCAAGCTTGGATGCCGACGCATTCAGATTGGGAAATTCTTCGGGAGCCGGAGGCATGTCCGGCACATCATCTTCGATCAAGCGCTCAATGGTGTTGTCCACCAACAAAGGAACCACAGGAATATCCGGCTTGGTTTCAACAACAACAGCCGGCTCGATTTTTGGCTCAGGCCGCAATTCGAGTTTGGGTTCGGGCTTTGAAATTTCCACAGGCGCAGCCGCTGCAGCAGGGACTGAAGCTGGTGCCACCAACATCTCCTGCGGACTGAAATGAACTTCGACCGAGGTGCCGCGCCCCTTTTCGGACTCAATTCGCATTTCGCCAAAAGCTTCTTTGAAAATCCCAAGCGCCGTCGAAAGGCCCAATCCAACATGATTCGAACCACTGCGAGTGGTGAAAAAGGGATCAAAAACTTTGCCCAGATTTTCCGAAGAAATCCCCTCGCCCGTGTCGGCAATGCTCAAATGAATTTGAGAGCCCTGCGCTTGCAGCTTCACTGTGAGTTCTTTTTTCGGAGCCCTCTCCATGGCCTCGATGGCATTTTGCAAAACATTGTCGATCGCTTTGCCAACCAAATCCGCCGCCAAGGGGAAAGGTGTCACTGAATCGATTTGCTTGCTCAGCTTGATGCCTTTGAAAATCAATTTGCCTTCAACATTCCTGAGAGCTTTGTTGAGAATTGTTTCCAAGCCCACTTTGCTGGTGGAAACTTTGTCTTCCCCGGCAAAAATCAAAAGCTTTTGAACGATTTCACGTGCCGCTCGCGCTTCCGTTTCAATTTTTTGCAAATGATTTTGAGATTTGGCGTCAGTCACTTGATTCATCGCCAATTGAACATGGCCCAGAATCGAAGTCAGCGGCGAACGCAATTCATGCGACAAACTGGAAGCCACTTGCGTGTAGGCTTTCATTTTGTCTCCGCTGGAATTTGTTTGTGAGCTGTTCACCACTCCGGGAGCTGGCGCCTGCGAAGGGGTCGGCATCGGTGCCACTGCAAGAGTCGGCATTCCTGCCGCTCGGGAATTCCGATCTGAGAAGAAGAAAAAGGCCAATCCAATCAAACCCAAACCAGCGCCCATCAAAAGCAACTGCCATCGCACAGAAGCGCGATTGGCCGACAGCGCTTGGACAGGAGTTGTGATCACTGCATAGAGATTGGTGCCTTCAATTTGCTCATACAGTCCCTGAACCATTTCTCCGCGCAAATTTTTGAAAGATCCAAAACCACTGCCCACGGAGGATTTTATCAATTCGGAAACCAAAGGATCTTCCGTCAGCAAACTGCCAACATATTCAGAAACAGTGTGACCCAGCGTTTGTCCTTGAAGATTCACGATGAAGACCGTGCTCTTCTGACCCTTTTGCCGATCCATCATTTCCTGAAACACTCCCGTGTTCAGAAGACCGGCGTACCAATTCGCGCCCCCGCGAGTGAGAACCAACAAATAGGGTTTTCGCGACGGATCCATCAGAGCGTAGACATGGGCCGAATGCCCTTTGAGATCCGATTCTTTAACAGACTTCAGTGCCAATGAAAGATAAGGCGTGGCCCACTTTTGCACATTGGAGTTTTCCATGAAGAAAGTGGAAACAACTTGCCAGTCCTTGCGATCGTCTTTCGGATTCGGCGGCAACAGTTTCGACATCATTTGGAAATGACTGTAAGGACGATTGGCAGAGTAGTCTTTTCTCCCCAATTCAACTTCCGAGTAACTCAAGACCAACAAATCTTTCAGGCTTTGGACTTCCGTTTCCAAGGCGTGATTGATCGCGGCCATTTGCCCTCGGGATTGAGCTTCGCCCCATGCCAGTTTGTCGCCAAACATGACTTGATCGACTCGCCAAACGACAGCGCCAATAAAGACTAAGAATGTCAGAAAGAAAATGGTTGCACGCATCCCTAACAATATTGTGTTGGACTCTCTGATAAGAATCAAGATAAGAGAGTCCCGCATGGAACTTTCTCGCAGTGATTTTCTTGTCATCGGCTCTGGTCTCGCTGGGCTTGCCTTTGCTCTCAAGGCTTCTGAACTTGGCAAAGTGACGATTGTCACCAAAGACGAAGCGCCCTCTGCCAACACCGGATGGGCTCAAGGAGGAATCGCCGCTGTCATGTCCGAAGAGGACAGCTTCGAAAGTCACATATTTGACACATTGCGCGCAGGAGCCGGCTTGTGCAAAGAGGACGTGGTCCGCAATTACATTTCCCAAGCCCCTGAAAGAATTCAAGATCTCGTCAACTGGGGAGTGCAATTTGACATCCAAATGGGCACTCAAAAATTCGATTTGACGCGCGAAGGCGGACACAGCGCTCGCCGCATTCTGCACTTTGAAGATCACACGGGCCTGCAGATTCATCGCGCGCTTTTGCAAAAATGCCGTGAGAATCCCAAGATCGAAATCAAAGAACAGCATTTCGCGATCGATTTGATTCTCAATCGCCAAGTTGATCCGAACGACATGAGCCCACCTCGCTGCGTGGGAGCTTATGTTCTGAACAAAAAAACCGGCGAAGTTTCCATCGAAGTTTCAAAGTCCACGATTTTATCCACGGGCGGAGCTGGCAAAGTCTATCTCTACACTTCCAACTGGAGTGGAGCGACTGGAGACGGAATCGCGATGGCTTACCGAGCAGGAGCGCGAGTCGCCAATCTCGAGTTCATGCAGTTCCATCCCACAGCTCTTTATCACCGCGAGTCTCGCAATTTCCTGATCAGCGAAGCTCTGCGCGGTGAAGGCGGCGAATTGGTGGATTCTCAAGGTCAACCTTTCATGCGCAAATATCACGAAATGGGAAGCTTGGCGCCTCGAGATATCGTCGCCCGCAGTATCGATGCGGAAATGAAAAAATCCGGCCAGCCATGCGTCTTCCTGGATATGCGCAAACACTCGCGGGATTTTTTGAAGTCCCGCTTTCCAGTGATTTTCAACAAATGTCTCGAGTACGGAATCGATATGTCGACTCAGCCGATTCCAGTCGTTCCAGCGGCTCACTATCTCTGCGGCGGAGTGTGGACGGACGTGAATGGACAAACAGACATTGGCCATTTGTGGGCGCTTGGAGAAACAGCTTGCACAGGTTTGCACGGAGCCAATCGACTGGCCTCCAATTCTTTGCTCGAATGCCTGGCTATGGCTCACAACTGTGCGAGCGAAATCAAAAGCCACTGGTCGCAAATGCAAATGCCGGCCTTAACTCCTCCTGCCTGGGTTTACACGCAAGAGTCCAACGATGATGAAATGATTGTGATCACTCATATGTGGGACGAAATCCGTCGCTTGATGTGGAATTATGTCGGAATTGTTCGCTCTGACAAACGTTTGATGCGCGCTTCTCATCGTATGGAAAACATCCTCAACGAAGTGAAAGATTATTATTGGAATTTCAAAATTCACTCGGATCTGCTGGAGCTTCGAAACATTGCTTTGATCGCTGACCTTTCCATCAAATGCGCTCTGAAGCGCAAAGAGTCCCGCGGTATTCATTTTAATTTGGATTATCCTTGGGCCGGCTGGACAGAACATGATCGCGCCGAAGGGCGAGCACAAGACACTTTGATCGTTCGCGGCCTTCCCTAATCCTTTACTTGACCCTTCCCGCCGTCTCGATCCATGATGAAAACAGAATGAGATTGGGAAGTGTTATGTTACGACGTTTCATTGTGATTTCAGTTTGGGCTTTGGGACTTCTTCTCACTGGCTGCGTGACTCCTTATCAAAATCCGAATTTGCCAAGTTTGATTCCGGAGAAAGAATATTTCTCTTTGGTTGAGAATTTTTCGGGCAACAAAAAAGTCTACGACGGTTTTATGCAAACCTTGGATATGTCAGCCACTTTGTTGAACACTCGCTTGTCGCGGGCTCAGTTGGATCATAAAGCCCGTATTTTCCAGTGGAACGAAAACCAATACATCAGCAACAAGGCCGAGGTCGAAAGCAGCTTGAGCCGAGAAACGAAAATTTTCTTGAGCTTCTTTGTGCCCGAACGCAAACATGATGATTTGAACAAGCCAAAAACTCTGTGGAAGATTTTCTTGGATGCCGGTGGCCGTCGCTATGAAGGCAAAGTCGAGAAAATGAAAACCATTTTGGCCGATGTGCAATCGGTATATCCTCACCACACGCGCTTTGCGACCCCGTACATTGTGACTTTCCCAGTGCCGATTTCCCAAGTGGAAAACACCGAGAGCAAGCTCACCGTGACGGGCCCTGTGGGCTCCGCCAATATTCAATTCAAATCAGCGCTTTGATTAACGTTTGAAATTTTTCAAAATCAGACTTTGGAATATGCGCGGCACATGCTGCGCGAGCATCAATCCGGTGCCAGTGACTCCGCTGGGTCGAAGCTCCGGCAGATCTTCCAAAATCGCTTCGCGAATCATTTGGGCGTATTTGGCCGCCGGAATCGATTTCAAAAATCCCAAATCAAAATTCTTTCCATAAAGCTTGGGAATTTCCTTGAACATTCGAGTCTCGACCCCTGGAGTGATCAAAGTCAAAACTGTCACCGGAGTTCCGCTGAGCTCGGCCCGCAAACAATTGCTAAAAGCCAAGACGGCCGCTTTTGATGCGGCATAAGTGGTCGAGCCCGGAAGATTCATAATCGCATTCACGCTCGAGTGATTGATAATTTTTCCTTTTCGACGCTGAAGCATTCCAGGCAAGAAGGCCTGAGAAAGATGAACCAAGGCATTCACATTCACTTGCAGCATTTCATAAATGTCATCGAGCGGCTGCTCTTCGAGCAATCCACCCGTCAGCTGTCCGGCATTGTTGAACAAAATATCGATTTTCAAATCTCGAGTTTGCTGAACGAATTTTTCAATTTCCTGACGATCCTTCAAATTGACTTGATAGATCTCGACCGAGCCAGCTCCCGCCTGGATCATTTCTTCTTTCAGCGACGGGTTTGCAGTTCGCACCAGCAAATGCAAGTGCGCTTTGTCGGCAGCGCACATCAACGCCACGGCTTTGCCGATTCCCTGACTAGCCCCTGTGATCAAAATATGACTGTCGCGAATTTCCATTTTCTTTCACCTCGCCCTATTCTTTGATTTCAGTTTTGTCGGAGAGTCCCCAGTCTTTGAGAATCACGGGCTCTTCATCGGCTGACATGGCTTTCTTGAACTTGGCACCGGACTGCCCCTTGACTCGTCTTTCACAAGAAGCCCAATCGCGATGACGAACAACCACTCCGCCCAAATTGCTCAAGTACGAGTAAGCGGCTTTTTTTTCTTGCTTGGGTCGCATTTCCGGCAAAGTCGAATCTTCCGGCAAATCATAAATGGCCACTGAATATTTCAACAGGGGGCCGCGATACAATTCGATCCATTTTTTCTGCGAAAAAGCGACGGCAATTTCATCGCATCTTTCATTGCCTGGAGTGCCGACGTGTCCACGCGAATAAAGCCATTCAATTTTTCCATCCGCACCGCGAGCTCGAGTCAGGCTCAGCAACTCTTTCCACAGCTCTTGATTGGAAACCTCATTGCCTTCGGCTGTTTTCCAGCCCTTCTTCATCCAGCCCCAAACCCATTGAGTAATTCCGCGAATCACGTAGGTGGAATCCGTGTAGAAAGTGACCGGCCCCGGCATCTGACGGATTTTCTTCAGAGCTTGAACAGCCGCCATCATTTCCATTTCATTGTTGGTTGATTGATCGGCTCCACCACCCAGCTCAGTCACTTCTCCCTCAGGAGTTGCAATCACAGCCGCCCAGCCACCTGGCCCTGGATTTCCAGAGCAAGCACCATCCGTAAAAATCAAAATCGAGTTCAATGCTTGAGTTTTCACCGCCCACATTTTTGTTGAAGAATCCAAGCGATTCAAGCCGCAAAACGTCCCCGCACTTAAGAAATCATCACTGTCGAACTTTTAGACACTCAGACTCCCCTCTCAAGCGCACTAGATTCGATTTGATAACCAATTTAAGCCCTCACGACCGTCCAAGCCTTCCTAATTGAAGGATTTGGAATCATTCAGACACCACTGAACTGCGGCATAGGAACTGCTATGGATAACCTCATCCAGGGACAACCTGGGTAGGGCGACCTCTATCTTTTTGCAGGAGTGAACATGCGGGTCTTTATTTTATTGGCACTTTTCATCTTGTCTGGAGCCGCTTTCGCAGCTTCCACGGCGAGCTCTGTGAGCCAAGCTCCTGCGGCCGCGAAACTTAAAGGCTCTTTTTCCATTGGGCGCTCCAATTCTCTGTATATTGAAAACGGCATTTCTCAAATCGCTTCTTGGGATTTCGCGGGCAGCCTTTCTTACAAATTGCCCTCCAACCTGACGGCGGGCGCAGCTGTGGATGCTTCACAAGATATCAAAAATCCAGAAAGTTCAGACTTTGGCAGCGCCTCTCTGCGCCTGACGTACAATCCTGAATCTTCCAAGGCCTCAACCATCTCCATTGTGCCTTCCATCCGTTTTGCTTTCCCTGTTTCACGAGCTGCCAACTCGGCTTCGCTGAAAGGCTCCTTCACTGCGGCTGCTCGCACCACGGTGAACCCTGAAGTTCTGTTCTCAAAAAAATTCTCTTTGGGTTTTTCTCTTTCCGGCACTCGCCACATTCACGAGTTCGACACCAACGCCGCTGGCTTGGCCAATAATCAATATGGCTCCAC
>JACCDX010547839.1_pt1 | contig 37254 bp, 40 predicted proteins | sample 7449681 | NCBI WGS metagenome assembly JACCDX01 (sample SAMN15323450, study PRJNA562643) | freshwater metagenome | isolation source: river surface water | place: USA:Blue River Watershed | collected 2017-08-18
AAAGTTGTTTTTCAAGTTGAGCCAGAGGCACCGCGCCTTGGATGCGGTTGCCTTGCGCCGAGAACGAGGTCGGCGTGCCGGTGATGCGGTGCTTGCGACCGAATTCGATGTTGCGATCGATCGCCGCCGAATCGCAATTGGCGGCGGCTGGCGTTTGGGCGCGCAACATCCAGTCCTGCCAAGCTTTGACTCGGTCCTTGGCGCACCAGATGTGCCGCGACTTTTCCAGCGAATCGGGTCCCAGCACCGGGTAGATGAAGACATGGATGGTGACGTTTTCCAACTTTTGCAGGTCGCGCTCAAAGCGCTTGCAGTAGCCACAATTGGGGTCGGCAAACACCGCCAGTTTGCGTTGGCCATTGCCCTGAACCAAGGTGATGGCATCTTTGAGGGGCAGTTTGGAAAAATCGAGGCCATTGAGTTTTTCCAATCGCTCCTCGGTCAGATTGCGCTTTTGGCGCGTGTCGATCAATTCGCCTTGGATCAGGTGGTTGGCCTCGGCGTCGGTGTAGTAGATCTCGTTGCCTTCCGTGCGGACCTCGAACAGCCCGGTCATGGGGGTGCGTCGCACCTCTTCGATGCGCGGCAGGTTGGGCAGTCGTTCGGCCAGATTTTTCCGGATCTGCGTCTCTTGACCCTGGGCCCAAAGCGGGGTGGCCAGGGTCAAAACCAGGGTGCACACGGCCCATGGCATCGGTCGTTTCAGTGTCGTCAAGGTCCACCCTCCAAATGCGTGGCGTGTGCCATCGCCCATTGTTTCAAAACCCCCAGGCGGTTCACGCCAGACAGCCCCGCGTTGCGCGCCCAGCGCACCAGTGGCGAGGGGTGCGAGAACAACATTTGCAAGCCATCGCAGACGCCGTTGACGGTGCTCACCCCCCATTTGCGTTCGCGCTCGTATTGCCGAAGCAAGCGCGGATCGCCGACACCGGTCAGTCGGCCGTTGCGCTCGCGACGGGCCAGCGTGCGGGTCAAGGTCGCCACGTCTTCAAGCCCCAGGTTCAGGCCCAGACCGGCCAGTGGGTGGATGTTGTGCGCCGCGTCACCCACCAGCGCGAAGGCCCCGCCATCGGGCAAGAGGCCACTCCAGTGGCGCGCTTGCGCGGTTTGCAGCGGCCAGACGGTGCGGGGGCCCAAAAGCTCAAACGCCCCCAGCACCTGATCGCAGGCGGTGGCGAGCGCCTCGCACAGGGCGGCACCATCGAGTCCCTGGCGTTGTTGCGCGAGCGTCGGGGGCAGGGACCAGACGACTGCGCTGGTGTGCGGATCGCTCATGGGCAGCAGGGCCAAAATCCAGGCGCCATCGCCACGGCCCCCAAACCATTGGCGCGCGCAACATTGGTGGGGCAGGGCGTGGCGAACCCGGAACGCCAGGGCATGCTGGCCATAAGGCTGTCGGTCAAACACCAAGCCCCATTCGCGCCGCGTGTCGCTGTTCTTGCCCTCGCACAGCACGGTCAGCTCTGCGGGGCGGGGCTGGGCCATCGCCAAGATCAAGGGCTCGGCGCGGACGCGTTCATGCAGCAAGTTTTCCAGGGCGGGAACGTCGACGATCCAGCTCAGGGGGGCCTGGTGGGGCGACTCGAATTCAATGCGTCCCCTGTCGTCGCCCCAGACCGAGATGCGTTGCACCGCTGTGGCGTGGGCAGCATCGGGCCAGGCCGCCACGCCATCGAGGAGTTGTTGAGCGGACGCATTGAGCGAATAGGCCCGCACATCGGGTGTGGCACCGGCATCGGCGCTCCGATGCGAGACCAAGCCGACCCGCAGATGCTGGCGGGCCAATGACAAGGCCAAGGCACACCCCGTGATGCCGTCGCCCCTGATGCACACATCGATTTCGTCGCCCATGGCACCCATTTTAGGGCTCAGCGCCATCCGCCCCCGGTCTTTGCGACAATCGCCCCATGACTTCTCCTGCCATCCTCTCAGAAATCTGGGTCTACCCCGTCAAATCCTGCGCCGGCATTTCGGTGCGTCAATCGGCCCTGACCGAAACCGGTCTGGAGTGGGACCGCACCTGGATGGTGGTCGACGCCCAAGGCGAGATGGTGTCGCAGCGCGACATCCCCGCCATGGCCCTGATCAGCGCCCGGTTCAAGGCCGGGGACGTGATGCTGCGCGCGCCGGGCATGTTGGCCCTGCACCTGGCGTTTGATCAAGCCGAAGGGCCGACCCGCGTCAACGTCTGGGGGGACGAGATGCCCGCCTATGACATGGGGGATCTGGCGGCCCAGTGGCTGACTGACTTTTTGTCCCAAACCCCGGCAGGTCGTGCCCTGGGGCCCTTGCGCCTGGCGCGCTTTGACCCCGAGCACCCGCGGCCCAGTGACCCCCAGTGGGCGCAGGGTCACGCGGGTCTGAACACCTTTGGCGATGGTTTCCCCCTGCTCATCGTGGGGGCGGCTTCCTTGCAGGAATTCAATCGTCGGGCCCAGGCCATGGGGCGTGGCGCCGTTGACATTCAACGTTTTCGTCCGAACCTGGTGATCGCTGGCCTAGAGCCTCACCAAGAGGACCGGCTGCGGCGCCTGACCCTGCACACCCCGCAAGGGCCGGTCGAGATCACCCCGGTCAAGCCTTGCGTGCGTTGTTCGATTCCCGACATCGATCCGCAGGATGGACAGCCGGACTCGGCCGTCAACCCGGTGCTGCAGGCGTACCGCCAGGACGTCCGCATGAAGGGGGCGCTCACCTTCGGCATGAACGCCATCGTCAGTCGAGGGCTGGTGCCGGCGGCGGGCACCGACCCTGAACCGGTGCTCAGCGTGGGCATGGCCGTTGACGTGGAATGAAGCCGTGAGCCTCCGCTTGGTGGTGTGCGCCGACGATTTCGCCTTGAACCCAGGCGTGTCGCAGGCCATCAGCCGCCTGGCCGAGCAAGGACGCATCAGCGCCACCAGTGCCATGGTGTGTTCACCCCATTGGGCCTCCCACGCCCCCCAACTGCACGACCTCAGGGGCCGCATTGGCGTTGGCCTGCACCTGGACGTCACCAGCCCTTGGGCGGTGCGTGAGGGCCATGGCCAGTCGCTCGCTCGCGTCATGCTCAGCAGCCTGTTGCGTTGGACCGATGCCGACACCGCCACTCAGGTCATTGAGCGCCAACTCGACCGCTTTGAACAGGTCTGGCAGGCTGCGCCCGATCACATCGATGGGCACCAACATGTGCAGCAGTTTCCCGTTTGGCGCGAGTCACTGGTGAGGGTGCTGGAGCGCCGTTACCCCAGCGGTCAACGGCCTTGGCTGCGCGTTTCACAGCCGCTGTCCGCCGACCGGGGCTTTAAACCCTGGCTGATCGGCGCCATGGGGGCGTCGGCCCTGATCGAGGCGGCTGGCAAGGCGCAGATCCCCTGTGCCCCTTGGTTGGTCGGCGTGTCCGATTTCCAGGGCGATGCCCAACGCTGGCTCGCGCAAGCCGCGCAGTGGTTGCGTTGGGTGGACGATACCGACGGCGTGGTGATGATGTGCCACCCTGGACTGGGCGACGCGCACGCCGAGGACGGCATCGCCACCGCCCGCCAACAAGAATGGGCGGCACTGTCGGACCCCCAGTGGCCCGAACTCTTGCAACGGCAGGGGGTGACGCTGGCCATGCGCCCTGGACAGGTGGCGCCATGAGCCCCCAACGCCGCTTGCAAGTCGCCTTTTGGGGCTGTGCGTGGGTGTTGCTGACCTTGGCCGCCTGGCGTCCCATGGCCTTGCCCGACGAGGGGCGTTATGGCGACATCGGTCGCTTCATGATGGTCTCGGGCGACTGGCTCGCCCCCCGGCTGGATGGCCTGCCGTTTTTTCACAAGCCACCCCTGCTGCACTGGCTGCAGGCGGCAGTCCTGTCGGTGACCGGGGCGCACGTGTGGGTGTCGCGGCTCGTGATCGCCGGACACGCGTTGCTCATGCTTGCGACCATGGCCTGGCTGGCGCGGCGCCTGTGGGGTCACGAACTGGCCTGGCGCGCGGTGCTGATGCTGGGCACCAGCCTGGCTTTTTTGATCGGCGGGCAATACATCAACCACGACATGGTGGTGGCGGCGTGGATCGGCGTGGCCATCGCCTGTTTCGGCATGTCGCTCCTGCATGGGCCGGTGCCCCACCGGGGTTTGGCTTGGATGGCTTTTGCCGCTTGTGGCTTGGGCGTGCTGGCCAAAGGCCTGATTGGCCTGGTCTTGCCGGGCCTGGTCATGGTGGTGTGGGTCACGCTGACGCGCCTATGGCGGCGGGCCTTGTCCCTGCCTTGGTTCAGTGGTTTGGGTGTCTGGGCGGTGATCACCTTGCCCTGGTTCATCTGGGTTGAGCGCGTCCACCCCGGCGTGTTTGATTACCTCATCATCGGTCAACACTTTGGGCGCTACACCGGCACCACCTTCAACAACCCCTGGCCGGGGTGGTTTTACCCGGTCATTCTGATCGGCTTGCTCTTTCCCTGGGCTTTGTTGGCCTATGGGGCCGCGATCCGTGCCCTCGTTCGTTCGCCCCTGGCCTGGTGGCGGCCCGCCTCACCCGAGCGTGCCTTGCTCTGGGTCTGGTTGATCGCCATCGTGGTGTTTTTCAGCCTGCCACGCTCCAAGCTGGTCGGTTACATCCTGCCGGTCTTGCCCCCCCTCACCCTGTTGGCCGCCGACGTGTGGCTCAGGCTCTGTGGCAAGCGGCGCTGGGCCGATCTGGCCTTCGGCGGTCTTGTGGCACTCAACCTCGTCCTGGCGTTTTGGGCCAACCATGCCGCAGGGCAGTTCACCCTGCGCAAGAGCAGCGCCGATGTCGCCCAGGTGCTGGCTTGTCGGATGCAAGCCAACGACCCGGTCTGGACGACGGGTGCCTATCCCTATGACTTGCCCTATTTGGCTGGTTTGACGCAACCGGTCGTGGTGCTGGCCGACTGGGAACAGGCGCGACGCAGCGCCGGGGACAACTGGCAACGCGAGCTGTTTGAAGGGGCCGAGTTCGACCCCATCATGGCCGAGCGGGTCTTGCGACCACTGAGCGCGTTGCAACAGCCACCCCCAGGGGTTTGGTTGGCCACCCCAAAGAATGCTTACGTGCCTGAGCAATTGCCGAACTGGCGCGTGATCACCCAAGGCCGTGCCTGGACCTTGTGGCGATCGCAGGATTCAACGGGCAAAGGCCCAGAAACGGCCCAGCAAAAAGGTCTGGATTGCGGCGACGAGCATCGCGCCCCACAGTGAAGGCAGGTCGGGCCACTGCAGCACCCGCCACATCAGCACAAAACCCAATTCGTTGGTGGCAAAGCCGAGCAAGGCCGTGACACCAAAGCGCAGCAGGCTTTGGGTCACGCCCGTGGTCGTGTCGGCGAAACTGAACCGGCGATGGCCGACAAAACTCACCCCAAACGCCACGACAAAGCCCAGCGCATTGGCCACTTCAGGCCAGAGGCTCTCGCGCAGGGCGGCAAACACCCCTGTGTGAACCGCCGCTGCCGCCACGCCCACCAGGCCAAAGACGAGGCCACTTTTCAGGCGCGGCGAGGTCATGCCCGATCACGCTCGCCCAAGGGCAGGCCGCCACCGATGCGATCTTTCAACACATAACTGGGACGGCGTTTCACCTCGTCATAGATGCGACCCACATATTCGGCCAAGACGCCCAGCGACAACAACTGGATGCCGCTGAAAAACATGATGCTGACCACGATCGTGGCATAGCCCGGCACGGAAATGCCCCAGACGAAATACTCGATCACCGCCCACAGGCCATAGCCCATGGCGGTGAAGGCGATCCCCAGGCCAAACAAGGTCAACAAGCGCAAGGGCGCAGTCGAAAATGCCAGCATGCCGGTCAGCGCCAGGGCAAACGCGCCACGCAGTCCAAAGTGGCTTTCGCCTTGTTGGCGCTCCAGCGGCTCGTAATCGAGCGCCATGCTCGGGAACCCGACCCAGGCATACAGGCCTTTCATGAAGCGGTTGCGCTCGGGCATGGATTTGAGCGCCTCCACCACCCGACGGTCCATCAACCGAAAGTCTCCCGCATGGGCCGGGATGTTCACCCGATTGCCCCAGTTGATCAGCCGGTAAAACCAGCGCGTCAACCACCCGTGCAGGGCCGACTGGTCGTCGCGGGTGCGTCGCACCGCGTAAACCACATCCAGGCCCTCGCGCCAATGGGCCACCATCTGGGGCAAAAGGTCCACAGGGTGTTGGCCATCGGCGTCCATCAAAATCACCACGTCGCCGCGCACCGCCTCCAGACCCGCGGTCATGGCGGCTTCTTTGCCAAAGTTGCGTGACAAATCGAGCAAGACCAATTCGGGGTGTTCGGCGCACAGTGCCTGGGTCACCGCGACCGTGTCGTCGCGGCTGCCGTCGTTGACCACGATCAGCTCGACGTGGGTCGCCAAACCACGCAGCACGGCCAACACCGCCGGCACAACCCGGTCCAGGTTGCGGGCTTCGTTGTAGGCGGGCATGACGCACGACAGGCGCAAGGCATCACGGCCCGGGCGGGCTCGTTCCATGGGGTTCTCCAACTGTTTCGGGGCGAGCATAACCCGCTTTGTGGGGACTTTGAAGCGAGCCGAGCGAGGGCCTGGATTGGGCCCAGTCGGACCAGCGCCCGCACCCCCCTGGCTACAATACAGGCAGTTCCCTTTACAAAGAGTCACCATGAGCCTGAAATGCGGCATCGTGGGCCTGCCCAACGTCGGCAAGTCCACCCTCTTTAACGCCCTGACCAAAGCCGGCATCGCGGCTGAAAACTACCCCTTTTGCACCATCGAACCCAACACCGGCGTGGTCGAGGTGCCCGACCCACGTCTGCAGCAATTGGCCCAGATCATCAGCCCCGAGCGCATTGTTCCGGCCATCGTCGAGTTCGTTGACATCGCGGGCCTGGTCGCTGGCGCGAGCAAGGGCGAGGGCCTGGGCAATCAGTTTCTGGCCCACATCCGCGAGACCGACGCCATCGTCAACGTGGTCCGCTGTTTCGAGGACCCCAACATCATCCACGTCGCGGGCAAGGTCGACCCCATCTCCGACATCGAGGTGATCCAGACCGAGCTTTGCCTGGCCGATTTGGGCACCGTCGAGAAAGCCCAGCAGCGCTATGGCAAGGCGGCCAAAAGTGGCAACGACAAAGAAGCCACCAAGATGGTTCAGTTGTTGGCCAAGGTCCAGCCGGTGCTCGACCAGGGCAAACCGGTGCGCACGCTGGCGCTGAGCGACGAAGAGCGCGCTTTGATGAAGCCCTTGTGCCTCATCACCGCCAAGCCCGCCATGTTTGTCGGCAACGTCAGCGAGGACGGGTTCGAGAACAACCCTTTTCTCGCCCGCCTGCAGGAATACGCCCAAGGCCAAAACGCCCCGGTGGTGGCGATTTGCGCCAAGATCGAGGCCGACATGTCCGAGATGAGCGACGAGGACAAGGCCATTTTTTTAGAGGAAATGGGGCAGACCGAACCGGGGCTGAACCGGTTGATCCGCGCCGCCTTCAAATTGTTGGGCCTGCAAACCTATTTCACGGCGGGCGTGAAAGAGGTCCGCGCCTGGACCATCCACATCGGTGACACCGCGCCGCAGGCCGCAGGGGTGATTCACGGTGACTTTGAGCGCGGTTTCATCCGGGCTCAAACCATCGCCTTTGACGACTACATCGCTTTCAAGGGCGAGCAGGGCGCCAAAGACGCGGGCAAGATGCGCGCCGAGGGCAAGGATTACGTCGTCAAGGACGGCGATGTGATGAATTTCCTCTTTAACGTCTGATCAAGACACCGAATTGAGGTGATTTTCATAAATTCCCAAATTGGGTATGATCATACCCAATTTGAGTATGAAAGCATCTTGTCGCCCGCCCACTTTGATCGATGCGCTGTTGCCTAAAACTCGGCAGCGCGTGCTTGCCGCTTTGTTTGTAGAGCCGGACAAACGTTTTTACGCCACTCAATTGATCGCCATGGTTCAATCAGGCACTGGGTCTGTGCAACGAGAGTTGACTGACCTGGCTCAAGTCGGGTTGATCACCTGCACCCGGGTTGGCAACCAAAAACACTATCAAGCCAACAAAGACTCGCCGTTGTTTCACGAGGTCAGGGGTTTGATCTTGAAAACACTTGGGCTGGCAGACGTTCTGCGTGAAGCGCTCTTGCCCTTGTCGGATCAAATCACCCAAGCGTTCGTGTTTGGCTCCGTGGCCAAAGGACAAGGTGCGACAGACAGTGACATCGACTTGATGTTGATCAGCGAATCTTTGGGGTATGGCGAGTTGATGTTGACATTGGAGGAAGCAAGGCATCGACTTGGGCGGCACATTCAGCCACAAATATTCACACCCTTGTCGTTTGCCCAAAGAAAACAGAGTGACACTGCTTTTATCCAGCGTGTGCTGGCGCAACCCAAAATTTGGGTGATGGGGCAGGAGGTGTCACTTGAATCCCACTCGGTCCTTGTCAAATCTGAGCGGTCCAGGAAAGCCGCTCAAAAGTGAACCGCCTGATCCGGTGGAGTTCGCCGGACTCTGTCGAACCGGATGTGCCAGATGGGTGGATGCTCAAAATCACGATTTGTCCATTGAAAGCTGCTTTGATTTGGCCTACAACGCCGCTCACGCCCTCAGCTTGGCAGCACTGCGCAAGATGGGCTTTAGACCGAGTCATCGTGATGTCGCCTTTCAGGTGTGGCCACACACCCTCGGTTTGAGTCCCGAGGTCTGGCGCGTGCTCGACCTTTGCCATGCAAAACGAAACATGGGCGAATACGAGGGATGGCTGGATGTGGACGAGCGTTTGCTCAGCGATTTGATCGCGGCTGTCCATCGGATTGAAGAAGCGCTTCTAAAGGCTTGAAATTCACGCATCGGTCTTAGGGGCGCAGGGTTTCAATCCACCATGTTGATGGCTGACTCAATGGCACCGATCCAACTCTCGGTGTCGCGTTGTGTCCAGCGCAACACCTCTTCTGAGGTGCCGGTCTGTCATTCGGTGCCCGCTGCCTCGACTTTGCCGCCAAGTTTGAGGTTGGGGCGTTCAAGGCATTTCTCCAACAAAAACCCCCGCTGCCGGCAGCGGGGGTTGATGGTTGAAGCGGCAAAAAAACTTCAGCGCACGTAGTCAGAGACCACTTTCCAACGCCCTTCCTGGATCTGGGACAGACGCGACAGGTCGTTGCCCAAACGCTTGGTGGCGGTAAAGGACAATGCCGGGCTGCCAAAGATATCGGCCGGGAAGGTGATCCCGTCCATGGCCTTGTTGAAGCTCTCCGGGGTCAGGTTCTTGCCGGCCTTGCCAGCGGCGGTGGCAAAGTGCGTGATGGCCTGGTAGCCGTAGACCGAAAACACCGTGGGGTCTTCGTTGAACATGGTTTTGTACTTGTTGGCCCAAAAGCGAATCGGCTGCGAGGCTTCATCCAGATAGGGGTGCTGCCCGGTCATGGCGGCGTACAGGCCATCCATCGCCCTGCCGCCGAGCTTGTGGATCAAGTCGGTGTAGGCGGCTGAAGAGCCCAAGAAAACCGGGTTGAAACCGGTCTTGCGCGCTTCGGCGATTGCGCCCACGGTTTCCCGGATGATGGTGCCCAGCACCACCATCTCGCAATCGGCGGCCTTCAGCCGAGCGATTTGCGACGAGAAGTCCGTGGACCCCCGTTTGTAGGTGGTCTTTTCGGCAAAGTCCATGCCCACCGCTTTCAGACCCGCTTCACCGCCACGCAAAATCTCCAGACCAAACTCGTCGTCCTGATACATCGTGCAGACTTTTTTGATGTTCTTTTCCTTCACCAGCTTGGCCGTCGACAGGCGCACCTGGTCGTAGTAGGTGGCAGCAAACGCGTACTTCATGGGGTGAAAGGGGTCGAACATCTCACGCGCGGCGGTCACCGGGAAGAAGTTGAACACGTTTTTGCTGAACTGCACCGGCATCGCCGCCATGTTCTGGGCCGTTCCGATGTGACCGATCATGGCGAAAATCTTGTCCTGGTTCACCAGTTTTTGTGCCGCCAAAACGGCCCGCTTGGGGTCATAGCCCGAATCTTCGACCTTGAGCACGATCTTGCGGCCATTGACGCCGCCTTGTTCGTTGATTTCGCTCACGGCCAGCAGCATGCCCATGCGCACTTGCTTGCCAAAGCCGGCCAAGGGGCCAGACAGATCCTGGATCGAGCCCAGGGTCAGGGTGTCTTTGGACACGCCTTGTTGTGCCAGGGCCGCGCCGCTCAGGACGAGCGCCGAGACCAAGGTGAGTAGGTGCTTTTTCATGTCGATCATCTCCTCTTTTAAAAATCGATGGGTGGGTCTATGGGGTCAACGGTACATGGCCTCGATGGTGTCGGCATACTTCTTTTCGATCAACTTGCGTTTCAGTTTCATCGTCGGCGTCAACTCTTCATCCTCGGCGCTCAACTGGGTGTCGAGCAGGAAAAACTTCTTGATCTGTTCAACCCGGGCAAACTTGCGATTGACCCGGTCGATTTCATTATGTATCAGGGCCTGCACCTGTGGGGTGCGGGTGAGTGAGGCGTAATTGCTGAAAGGTACATCGGCATCTTGCGCGAACTTCTCCACGTTTTCCTGGTCGATCATGATGATCACCACCAGATAGGGGCGACGGTCACCGATGACGACCGCGTCGGTGACGTAGGGCGACACTTTGAGTTCGTTTTCCAGTTCGCTGGGCGTGATGTTTTTGCCACCCGCCGTGATGATGATGTCTTTCATCCGGTCGGTGATGCGGAAAAACCCTTCATCGTCCATGACGCCCACATCCCCCGTGTGCAGCCAACCTTGGGCATCGATCGCCTCGGCGGTCTTCTCGGGTTGGTTCAGGTAGCCTTTGAACACGTTGGGGCCACGCACCAGGATCTCGCCGGTCTGCGGGTCCAGACGAACGTCGTTGAAGGTGGCGGCGGGACCAATCGAGCCGATTTTGATCCGATCGGGCCGGATGCCTGTCGAGGCGCCACAGGTCTCTGTCATGCCCCACACCTCGAGCATGGGAACGCCCAGGCACAGGTACCAACGGACCAATTCAGGCGAGATCGGGGCCGCCCCCGTCACCAGGTAGCGGGCGCGGTGGATGCCGATCAGCTTGCGCACATTGTTCAGCACCAGCCAGCGCGCCAGCTTGAACTGCGCGCGCAGGCCCGCGCCGACCGCTTGACCGGCCAGCACCCGGTCGGCCACGCGCTCGCCCACGCCGATCGCCCAGGCGTAGGCCGTCTGTTGCAAAGGGCCGGCCTCTTTCAAGGCCAGCATCACGCCCGAGTAAAACTTCTCCCACACCCGGGGCACGGCGGTGAACACCGTGGGGGCAATTTCGCGCACATTCTCAGGGACGGTTTCCGGGTTCTCCACAAAGTTCAACACCGAGCCGGTGTAGAGCGAGAAATACTCCCCGCCTATGCGCTCGGCGATGTGACACAGCGGCAGAAAGCACATGCATTCGTCTTGTTCATCGCGCGAGATCAGCGTGTTGTAGCCGCGCACGGTATAGGTCAGCCCGCGGTGGGTGTGCATGGCGCCTTTGGGCTTACCGGTCGTCCCAGAGGTATAGACCAAAATGGCGACGTCGTCGGGGCGGCACCGAGCCACGCGCTCATCCAGCGCCTGGGGGTGTTGGGCGGCATGCTGGCGCCCGCGCTCGCGCAACGCGTCCAGGCCCATGACCATGGGGTCTTGCAGGTGGTGCAGGCCTTGCATGTCAAAAACCACGATGTGGCGCAACAGCGGCAGTTGGTCACGCACCTCCAGTGCCTTGTCCAGTTGCTCGTCGTCTTCGACAAACAGCACCGAGGTGCCCGAGTCATGGCACAGGAAATGCACCTGCGAGGCGGCGTCGGTCGGGTAGATGCCGTTGGAAACACCCGCGCAGCTCAGCACCGCCAAATCGGCCAACACCCATTCGCGGCGGGTGTTGGCCAAAATCGACGCGGTGTCGCCCGGGGCAAAGCCCAGCGACAAGAGGCCGTGGCCGATCTCATGGACCCGGGTGGCGGTTTCTTGCCAGGTCCAGGCGCGCCACAGGCCCAGCTCTTTTTGCCGCATCCAGACCCGGGGTGCGCGCTGCTTGACCGCCTGCCAGAACATGGCCGGGATGGTCTCGCCATCGAGCACGCTCGCCGTTTGCGGCTTCAAATGGGACAGGTTCCAGAGCTCACTCATCGCATCACCGCCAGGTTTTCTTTTTCTTCCAGCGCCGGTCGGCGCGCACGCCTTGCTCTTTCAGGCCCAGGTAGAACTCTTTGATGTCGTCTTTTTCGCGCAAGCGCTCACAGGTGTCCTCCATCACGATGCGTCCGTTTTCCAGCACATAACCGTGGTCGGCGGCGTTCAGCGCCATGTTGGCGTTTTGCTCCACCAACAAGATCGTGGTGCCGCGCTCGCGGTTGATTCGCACGACGATTTCGAAAATTTCTTTCGTGAGCTTGGGGCTCAGGCCCAGGCTGGGTTCGTCGAGCATGATCAGTTTGGGCGCCGCCATCAAGGCCCGGCTGATCGCCAGCATCTGCTGCTGCCCCCCCGAGAGCAGGCCGGCGTCTTGGTCGGCCCGTTCGCGCAAGATCGGGAAATAGTGGAACACCTGCTCCATGTCGCGGGCGATGGCATCGCGATCGCTGCGGGTGTACGCCCCCATCAGCAGGTTGTGACGGACCGACAACAGGGGAAAGACTTCGCGCCCCTCGGGCACGTGCACCAAGCCTTGTTGCACCACGCGGGCGGGGTCCAGTGAGGTGATGTCCCGGTCTTCAAAGGTCACCGTTCCCTTGCGCGGGTCGATGATGCCGCTGATGGTTTTCAGGATCGTCGATTTGCCCGCGCCGTTGGAGCCGAGCACGGTGGCGATTTCACCTTCGCGCACCTGCAGGCTGACCCCGCGGATCGCCTTGATCGGGCCGTAGGCGCTCTCGATGTTCGAGAGCTTCAACACCACGCGTCGGTCGGCAAAAGCGTCGCTCATGCGCCCCCCACTTTCGCGGGCGGACGACGCAAGTCGGCCACCTCATCCACCGTGCCCAGATAGGCTTCGATCACGCCAGGGTGAGACTGAACCTCGGTGGCGCTGCCGACGGCCAGCACCTCGCCCTGGCTCATGGCCAGCACCCGGTCTGAGACCCTGGACACCAGCCCCATGTCGTGCTCGACCATGAGCACCGTGATGCCCAACAGGTTCTTGATGTCGGAAATCCAAAACGCCATGTCTTCGGTCTCTTCGACGTTCAGCCCCGAGGAAGGCTCATCGAGCAGCAGCAACTTGGGCTCGCTGCAAAGTGCCCGCGCCAGCTCGACCACCTTGCGCACGCCATAGGGCAGTCCCGCGACCATGGTGTCGCGGTGGTGTTGCAGGTTCAGAAAATCGATCACTTGCTCCACCTTGGTTCGGGTCTGCACCTCGGCGCGGCGCGTGGCGGGTGTGAACAGCAGTTCACTGAGCAAGCCCGTCTGGCGGTGTCGATGGCGGCCGATCATCAGGTTTTGCAGCACGGTGGCGTGCTCGAACAGCTCGATGTTTTGAAAGGTGCGAGCGATCCCCAAGTCGGCCACCCGGTGCGGCGGGACCTGCGCCATCGACAGCCCCTGAAAGGTCAAGCTTCCGCTGGTCGGGGTGTAAATGCCGCTGATCAGGTTGAAGACCGTCGTCTTGCCCGCGCCGTTGGGACCGATCAGGGTAAAGACCTCTCCTTCGTGCACGTCGAAGCTGACCCGGTTCACAGCGGTCAGGCCACCGAAACGAACCGTCAGTTCACGCGCCGATAAAAGCACCTTGTCGTTCATCGCAAGCGATCCGATTTCTGAAAACTTTTTTGCCGCTTGAACATGCCGCGGCGGTAAAAGGGAAACAGTTGCAGCCACGCCCTGACCTTGAGCCAGCGCCCGTACAGGCCCATGGGTTCAAAGAGCACGAAACCGATCAAGACCAGACCGTAGACGACCGCTTGCAAGCCCGGGGCTTGGGCCACCACCTCGGGTAAACATTCTTTGCCCAGGGCGATCAGTTGCGGCATGGTGATGAGGAACATCGCCCCCAAAAACGCGCCATGGATCGAACCCAGGCCGCCGATCACCACCATCAACAGCAGGTCGATCGATTGCAGCACGCTGAATTGGTCGGGGCTGATGAACTGCAGTTTGTGCGCATACAGCGCCCCGCCCAAGCCCGCCAAGGCGGCCGAGATCATGAAACTGAGGGTTTTGTAATAGGCCAGGTGGATGCCCATGCTCTGGGCCGAAATCTCCGAGTCACGAATGGCCACAAAGGCGCGCCCCGTGGGGCTGCGCAAGACGTTGAGGACGGCCAGCGTGCTGAGCACCGTCACCACCAGGCACACCGCATAAAAACCCGCTTCAGAGTCGACGCGGTAGCCCGCCAGCGTGATTTCGGACACATGCTTGCCGGCATTGCCGCCGGTCACGCTCTCCCAACGGGCCAGGACTTCTTCGACGATGAAGCCAAAGGCCAAGGTCGCAATGCCGAGATAAATGCCTTTGACCCGCAAGGCGGGCAGCCCCACCACCGCACCGACAGCGGCTGACAAGCCCGCCGCAGCCGCCAGCGACAAGGGCAGGGGCCAGCCCATGCCCGAGAGCACGGCTTCGGTGTAAGCCCCAACGCCCAGGAAAGCCGCGTGGCCGATCGAGAACAGACCGGTGAACCCAGCCAGCAACATCAGCCCCAGCCCGACCACGCTGTAGATCAGCACAAAGGTCAGTTGGGCCAACCAGTACTCGTCCAGCAACCAGGGGGCCAGCAGCAGAAAAACGCCCAGCAAGCTGTACCAAAACACGTGACCCCCGTGCTTGGCCAGTCGGATGTCTTGCGCGTAATCGGTTTTAAAGATGAATCGCATGGCGGGCCTCAGACCTTTTTCCTGAGGTTTTCACCCAGCAAGCCGTTGGGCTTGAGCGCCAGCATGAGCAGCACCACCACATAGGCCGCCACGTCTTTGAAGCCCTCGGGCAGGTAAAAGCCCGCCAGCGCCTCGACCACGCCGATGATCACGCCTCCGACGATGGCGCCCGGCAAGCTGGAAAATCCGCCCACCACGGCGGCTGGAAAGGCCTTGAGTCCGATCAAGCCCATGTTGGCATGCACGAAGGTGATGGGGGCCAGCAACAGGCCCGCGATGGTGGCGACCACGGCGGCCAGCGCCCAGACCAGCCCATTGAGTCGTTTCACCGGGATTCCCATGTAATAGGCCGCCAATTGGTTTTGCGAAGAGGCCTGCATCGCGATGCCCACCTTGGAATGGCCGAACACCCCGTACAGCACCAGACACAACAGCGCGGTGCACAGGACCACCACCACCTGGCTGGCTCCGAACACCACCCCGCCCCATTGGAAGGTCAGGTCTTTGTAGGGGGCGGCAAAGGCGTGGGTGTCGGTGCCGATGTCGGGAATCATGGTCACCAAGCCTCGGGCCACATAGCCCAGGCCAAAAGTGAGCATCACGACCGAGAAGGCGGGCTGACCCAGGATCGGGCGGATGGCCGCGCGTTCGATCAGCCAGCCCATCAGCGCCATCGCCAGCAAGGCCAGGGGCACCGCCACCGCATAGGCCAAGCCCAACCCGTCAACCAGGGCCAAGCCACAAAAAGCACCCAGCATCATCAGTTCGCCCTGGGCGAAACTGACGGTTTCCGTGGCCTTGTAGATCAGCACAAAACCCAATGCGATCAAGCCATAGATGCAGCCTTGTGCGATGCCGCCAAAGACGACCTGCAACTCTTGCATTCACTCCCTCTTTTTCTGCCCGGGTTTGTGGTTTGGGCGATTGCATCAGATTGTCCTTTTGGGCGAGCGCCGCGCCATTTGGGATAACCCTGCCCCGCGGGTTCAGGGCCCGTGCATGGGCGGGTTTCCCCTCTGAAACGCAGGGAGAACCCTGTCACCTGCGTCCACGACGCCGGCGAGTTTAAGAACCTAGAATGACCTTGGCACTTCAAAGGACAAAATGTCGTCATCGCACCCCCATTCAGACGCCAAGACCCGACAAGCGCTGGGACGGTTTCGGGTGCTTGATCTGACCCGGGTGCGCTCGGGGCCGACCTGCGTTCGGGTGCTGGCCGACTTTGGTGCCGACGTCATCCGCATCGAATCTCCGCCAGGCGCTGATCCCACCCAAGGCACCTTGGGCACCCGTGACAGCTCCGATGCCTTGAACCTGCATCGCAACAAGCGCTCGATCACCCTCAACCTGAAAGACCCGCAGGCGCGCCAGATCTTCCATCGACTGGTCGAGAGTGCCGACGTGGTGGTCGAAAACTACCGCCCCGATGTCAAAGCCCGACTGGGACTGGATTACGACACGCTGGCGGCCCTCAATCCCCGCATCGTGCTCGCCAGCATCTCGGGTTTCGGTCAGGACGGTCCCTACGAAAAACGCCCTGGTTTTGACCAGATCGCGCAAGGCATGGGAGGGCTGATGTCGATCACGGGCTTTGAGGGTCAAGGTCCGATGCGAGCGGGCATCGCTGTTGCCGACTCGACCACCGGGCTCTTCAGCGCCATTGGCATCCTGACCGCCTTGCTCGAGCGCGAGCAATCGGGCCGGGGCCAGTGGGTGCAGGCCAATTTGCTGTCCTCGATGATCGCGCTGTGCGATTTCCAGGCGGCGCGTTACCTGATCGATGGCGTGGTGCCCCCCCAAGCCGGCAACGACCACCCCGTGACGACACCGATGGGCACCTTCACGTCGTCGGATGGTCACTTCAACCTGGGCGTGGGCAACACCCAGCAGTTTCGAACCCTGTGCGACCTGATCGGGCGGGCCGACCTGCGCGACCAGCCCGAGTACCAGACCAATGCGGGCCGCCTGAAAGACCGGGCCAGGTTGGCCGACGAGCTCGGGCGGGCGTTCTCGCAACGCACCACCCAGACCTGGGTCGAGCTGCTCAATCAGGCCGGTGTGCCTTGTGGCCCGATTTACGACATGCAAGAGGTGTTTGACGACCCGCAGGTGCGGCATCTGCCCACGACAACGACGCTGCAACACCCTCGGCGCGGACCGATTCGGGTCCTCAACTCACCCATCATTTTGACGCGCACCCCCGCACAGGTCACCCAGACCCAGTGCGAGGCGGGCGAGCACAACCGGGACATCCTCGGACAACTGGGCTACAGCGAGCGCGAGATCGAACAATTCATTCAACAGAAAGTCATCTGACCATGAGCGAACCAGCGACGCCCCCTGTGGGCACCATCCACCTGCACAAGCAGGGTCATGTCGGCACCATCGTGTTTGACAACCAGGCCAAATTCAACGCCATGAATTACGACATGTGGGTGGGGCTGCCCAAGCTCATCCAGGATTGCGTGGCCGACGACCGCATCCGCTTGATCGTGCTCACCGGCGCCGGCGGCAAGGCCTTTGTGTCGGGGGCCGACATTTCACAGTTTGGCGAGCGCCGCAACGGGGCAGACGCGTCCGAAGAATACAACCGTGCCACCGAGGCGGCCTATGCCAGCGTGCTCGATTGCCCCAAGCCGACCTTGGCCAAGATACGCGGCATTTGCATGGGAGGCGGGCTGGGGTTGGCCCTGAACTGCGACGTGCGCCTGTGCACCAGCGACTCGAAATTTCGCATGCCAGCGGGCCGCCTGGGTTTGGGCTATGCCTTTGCCGGTGTCAAGCGTTTCACCGAAATCGTCGGCTTTGCCCACACGCCGGACCTGTTTTTCAGCGCCCGCATCTTTGGCCCTGCCGATGCCCAGCACATGCACCTGGTCAAACAGGTGTTCGAGCCCGATCAATTCGAAGCGGGCGTGCAGGCCTACATCGAGCAGGTGTGCGAAAACGCCCCCTTGACCTTGGCCGCCGCCAAGCGCGCCCTGCTCGAATTGCGCAAGGACCCGGCTGAGCGTGACTTGGCCCTGGTGCAAAAAATGGTGCAAGCGTGTTTTGCCAGCGAAGACTACAAAGAAGGCCGAAAAGCCTTTGCAGAAAAGCGCACACCGGATTTCAAGGGTCGTTGAGCATGGCGAACCGCCAGTCCCAGGGGCTTGCGCGCTAGAACACCCACAACAGCAGGCTGGTCATGATCAGGTAACGCAAGAACTTGCCCACCGCCATGTAAGCCATGCAGGGCAGAGCGGGCATGCGCAACCAGCCCGCCACCGCGCACAGGGGGTCACCGACCCCTGGCAACCAACTGAGCAGGCAGGCTTTGGGGCCCAGTTTTTGCAGCCATTGCAAGGCCCTGGCGTGGTGGGCATCGGGCGGGCGTTGACGCACCTGATCAACCAGGCGGTGCGCGCCCAGGCCCATCCACCAGCTGATCATGCCGCCCAGGGTGTTGCCCAGGGTGGCCACCCCGATCGCGGGCCAGAACAGGTCGGGGTTGAGTTTGACCAGTCCAAACACGGCCGGCTCAGACCCCATCGGCAACAGGGTGGCCGAGACCAGCGCCACCACGAACACCGTGCTCAGCCCAAATTCAGGCAGGGCCAGCCATTGCAAAAGGGGTTGTATCCACTCAGGCATGGGACAAGTGTAATGGGCGCGTCGGGCTGCTTCGCATGACCCGATGCCTTGTCAGGTTGCTTAAAAATTCGGCAGTAGAATGACAACCCTTTTGTCTTTGGGGTTGTGGTCGCCCGCGGCCATTCGATCACCTGCCATGCGCATCGGTCCGTACACTTTGCCCAACGCCCTCATGGTGGCCCCCATGGCGGGGGTGACCGATCGCCCGTTTCGCAAGCTCTGCAAGGCACTTGGCGCAGGGTACGCCGTCAGCGAAATGGTCACGTCACGGCGCGAGCTCTGGAACAGCCTGAAAACCTCACGCCGCGCCGACCACCAGGGTGAGCCGGGACCAATCGCCGTGCAGATCGCGGGCACCGACCCGCTCGAGATGGCCGACGCCGCGCGCTACAACATCGATCGCGGGGCCCAGATCATTGACATCAACATGGGCTGCCCGGCCAAAAAAGTCTGCAACAAATGGGCGGGTTCGGCCCTGATGCAAGACGAGGCACTGGCCATCGCCATCGTCCGCGCCGTGGTGCAGGCTTGTGGGCCGCATCAGGTGCCCGTGACCCTGAAAATGCGCACCGGGTGGTGTCACGACCAACGCAATGCGCCGGTGCTGGCCCTGGCCGCTCAAGACGAAGGCATTCAGATGCTCACCGTTCACGGTCGCACCCGCGATCAGGGCTACAAAGGTCAGGCCGAATACGACACCATCGCCGCCATCAAATCGCGTCTGTTCATCCCCGTGGTGGCCAACGGTGACATCGACAGCCCCCAAAAAGCCCGCGAGGTGCTGCGACGCACCGGCGCCGATGCCCTCATGATCGGGCGCGCCGCCCAGGGTCGGCCCTGGATTTTTCGCGAGATCGCGCACCACCTCGAGACCGGACTGGACCTGGCCCCGCCCCTGGTGCGAGAAGTGCGACGCTTGCTGACCGATCACCTGGCCGAGCACATGGGGCTGTATGGCGAACACACCGGCGTGCGCAGCGCGCGCAAGCACATGGGCTGGTATGTGCGCGATTGGCCGGGTGGTGAGGCGTTTCGCCAACGCATCAACACCCTTGAGAGCGCCCAGGCCCAGATCGATGCCCTGCACGACTACCTGGACCATTTGGAATCCCTGGGCGATCGCGTGCCTGCGCCTTTGCACCGCACACGCCTGCCCGATACGAACGACTTGACCGAACCCACATGAGTAAAAAACAGATTGAAGAGGTGGTGCGAGCCAGCCTCGAGGCTTATTTCAAAGACCTCAAGGGGGTCGAGCCCGATGGGCTCTATGACCTGATGCTGGCCAGCTTTGAAAAACCTCTGCTCGACGTGGTCATGCGCCATGCCGAGGGCAATCAGTCTCGGGCCGCCGAATGGCTGGGGCTCAACCGCAACACCCTGCGCAAGAAACTGCTCGAACACAAACTGATCAAACCATGAACGCACTCATCTCCGTCTCTGACAAAACCGGCATCGTCGAGTTCGCCCGCCAGTTGCACCAACTCGGCGTGGGCCTGATCTCGACCGGCGGCACCGCCAAACTGATCGCCAACGCGGGTTTGCCCGTGACCGAGGTGGCGCAGGTCACCGGGTTCCCCGAAATGCTCGATGGGCGTGTCAAGACCCTGCACCCCCACATCCACGGCGGCTTGTTGGCCCGGCGCGATCGGGCTGAGCACATGGCGGCCCTGAAACAGCAAGGCATTGACACCATCGACCTGCTGGTCGTCAACCTGTACCCATTTGAAGCCACCGTGGCCCAGGCGGGCTGCACCCTCGAGGACGCGATCGAGAACATCGACATCGGTGGTCCTGCCATGGTGCGCAGCGCCGCCAAAAACTGGAAAGACGTCGCCGTATTGACCCATGCCGATCAGTACCCATCGGTGCTGGCTGAACTCAAGCACGAGGGCAAGGTGTCTGACGCGACCCGCTTTGCGCTGGCGGTGGCGGCCTTCAACCGCATCAGCCAGTACGACGCGGCCATCAGCGATTACATGAGCAGTATCGCATTCGACCCGACCCAGCTGGGCGTGCCCCAGCGCAGCGGGTATCCCGAACAGTCCAATGTCAATTTCGTCAAGTTGCAAGACCTGCGCTACGGCGAAAATCCCCACCAGAGCGCCGCTTTTTACCGGGACCTGCACCCAGCGCCGGGCTCGTTGGTCACCGCTCGACAGTTGCAGGGCAAAGAACTGTCATACAACAACATCGCCGACGCCGACGCGGCCTGGGAGTGCGTCAAGAGCTTTGATGCCCCGGCCTGCGTGATCGTCAAGCATGCCAACCCCTGCGGCGTGGCGGTGGCCGAGGGCCCCTTGCAAGCCTATCGAAAGGCCTTTCAGACCGATCCGACCAGCGCTTTTGGGGGCATCATCGCCTTCAATCGCCCCTTGGACCAGGCGAGCGCCGAGGCCGTCAGCAAACAGTTCGTCGAAGTCCTGATCGCCCCGGGTTACAGCGACGACGCCCTGGCGGTGTTCAAGGCCAAGGTCAATGTGCGCGTCTTGCACATCGATTGGCCCGTCGATGTCGCCGCCAGCCGCAACCGCCAGGACATCAAACGCGTGGGCTCGGGCTTGCTGATCCAAAGCGCCGACAACCACGTGCTGCGCATGGACGAACTTCAGGTGGTCACGAAAGTCCAACCCACGCCGCAACAACTCAAAGACCTGATGTTTGCTTGGCAAGTGGCCCAATACGTCAAGAGCAACGCCATCGTTTTTTGTGGCAATGGCATGACCCTGGGGGTGGGCGCGGGCCAAATGAGCCGGCTTGATTCGGCCCGCATCGCCAGCATCAAGGCCGAGCACGCCGGTTTGTCTTTAAAGGGGTCTGCGGTGGCCAGCGACGCGTTCTTCCCCTTCCGCGATGGGCTCGATGTCGTGATCGACCACGGAGCCGCCTGCGTCATCCAGCCCGGTGGTTCGGTGCGCGACACCGAGGTCATTGCCGCTGCCGACGAGCGCGGCGTGGCGATGGTCTTGACCGGCGTGCGTCACTTCCGACACTGAGCATGGGTCTCGCGACCTGACCCAACGGCCCACGCCATGCGGGACCGCTCAAAGCCCTGACATCACCTCGGCCGCCGCGGCCACCGTGGCCGCGATGTCGGCGTCACTGTGGGCGGCGCTCACGAAGCCGGCCTCGTACAGTGCTGGGGCGATGTAGACCCCCCGGTCCAACAAGCCATGAAAGAGTCGGTTGAAGCGCGGGCCATCGCTTTTCATCACCTGGCCATAGTTTTGTGGCAGCTCAGGCAACAAAAAGAACCCGAACATGCCCCCTTGGCAGTCGGCGCTAAAGGCAATGCCAGCCTTGGCGGCGGCATGCTTCAGGCCATCGACCAGGCTTTGCGTGCGATGACTCAGCGCCTCCCAAAACCCTGGTTTGGCGATTTCGCGCAAAGTCGCCAGGCCGCACGCCGTGGCGACCGGGTTGCCGCTCAGCGTGCCGGCTTGGTACACCGGGCCGGTCGGCGCCAGTTGCGACATGATCGCCTGGGGTCCCCCGAACGCGGCCAGCGGCATGCCACCGCCGATCACCTTGCCCAGCACCGTCAAGTCGGGCTTGAAGCCGGGGATCGCCTGGGCGTAAACGCTTTGCGCCGAACCCAAGGCGACCCGGAACCCCGTCATCACCTCGTCGAGCACCAGCAGGGCGCCGTGCTCGGTGCACAGCTCGCGGCAACGCTTCATGAAAGGCACGCTGGCGCGCACAAAGTTCATGTTGCCAGCGATCGGTTCGATCATCACGCAGGCCAACTCTTTGCCATGCAGCGCAAAGGCCTCTTCGAGCTGCACCACGTTGTTGTACTCAAGCACCAGGGTGTGCTGCACCACCTCGGGCGGCACCCCCGCGCTGGTGGGGTTGCCAAAGGTGGCCAGACCGGACCCGGCCTTGACCAGGAGGGCATCGGCGTGCCCGTGATAGCACCCTTCAAACTTGATGATCTTGCTGCGCCCAGTCGCGCCGCGCGCCAAGCGCAAGGCGCTCATGCCCGCCTCGGTGCCCGAAGAGACCAGTCGAACCATCTCCATGGAGGGGACATGGCGCAGGATTTCCTCGGCCAGTTCGATCTCGCGCTCGGTGGGGGCCCCAAAAGAGAAGCCGTCCACGGCGGCTTTTTGTACGGCTTCCAACACGCCCGGGTGGCCATGTCCCAGGATCATGGGACCCCATGATCCGATGTAGTCGATGTAGCGCTGGCCGTTGGCATCCCAAAAGTAAGCGCCCTGCGCGCGTTGCACAAAACGTGGCGTGCCACCGACCGCCCGAAATGCGCGCACCGGCGAATTGACCCCGCCAGGGATCACTTGCGCGGCGCGCTCGAACAACATCTGATTGCGGTCACTCATGGTTACATCCTTCTTGAATCAATCCGGGGTCAATGGCGCGTGTTGGGGTCAGGCACCAGGGTGTGGGGCAGATCGGGGTCACCGTCGTCGGCTTCGGCATCGCCCTGCGCCCAAAACAGTCGGTCGGGCAGCACATGGCCCATGCCAGGCCTGAAGCCGTGCGCCAGGGCTTGGTCGAGGTAGCCCAGGGCTTCGCTGACGGCGGCCTCCAAGTCGGTGCCCAAGGCGAGCAAGCCGGCCAGAGCGGCACTGAGCGTTTCGCCCGCGCCGGTGAAGACCCCCTCGAAACGCTCAAAACTCACGCTCACCAGCACGCCCTGCGGGGTCGCGAGCTGGTTTTCAACATGCTGCTCCGAGGGGCCAGGCAAGCCCGTCACCAGCGTGTATGGGGTGCCGGCGTCGGCGGCCGCGCGGGCGATGTCGCGCGCGCTGGGCGGCTTGTCGGCCGACCAATCGGGCAACAACCAGCGCCACAGCTGATGGTGCTCACCCACCAGCACGGTGGTCTGGGGCAGGATCAGGCCGCGAAACGCGTCCAGATACTCCTCCATGGGCTCCTCGTCCCACCAGCTCAGGCCGGGCATGTAGGCGACCACCGGCACCTCGGCGTAGTCGGCGCAAATCGAGGCCACGGCACTGAGGTTCTCCACCGAACCGACGAAGCCCACCTTGAACACCTGGACCGGGATGTCTTCCAGCACCTGGCGCGCTTGTTCGATCACGGTCTCGTCATCCAGTGCCTGTTGCCCGGTGGTTTCGGCGGTGTCGCGAAAGTAGCAGGCTGCCATGACCCCCATCGGGTGTGCGCCGACCGAGGCCATCGTCAGCGTGTCGGCGGCCAAGCCGCCGGCGCCGCTGGCGTCGTGGGCGTTGAAACTCAGGACGCAGACGGAGGTTTCTTCTTCGGGTTCGGGGGCAGGGTCGGCGATCATGCGTGCGTCGGGTGGTCTTGCAATCGGGGGCAGGTCTTTGGAGGGCGCAAGGCTACAATGTTTGAATCATTCTATGCGAGCAAAATAGCAACATGAAAACCTGGATGTGTCTGATTTGCGGTTGGATTTACGATGAGGCCGTTGGCTCCCCCGACGAGGGCATCCCCGCCGGCACCCCCTGGGAGCAAGTCCCCATGAACTGGACCTGTCCCGAATGCGGGGCCCGCAAAGAAGACTTTGAGATGGTGCAAATTTAATGTCACCCGAGGCCGAGCTGCTGCAGGCCCTGCGCGCTGGGGCAGGCGACATTCGCCACCACGGCGCCTGGCTCGACCTCTTTCTTGGGCTGGCACAGTCCCGCATCGATGCCTTGTGCCAGACCTTGCGCGACTGGCAAGTCCAGTCGCCCGATCAGCCCTTGCCCTTTGCCGCCCTGACCCAGGCCGATGAGCTGGCGGGCTTGTGTGCCGAGCAGCCCAGCGACAGCTTGGCCGAACTGTCGGCTTTGTTGGCCCAAGCCCTGCGTCGGGTCAGTGCCCAATCTGCCTCCGAGGCCCAGCGACAAGCCCTGACCCAGGCGGGTGACGAGCTCATGCGTCAGTTGCATCAGCACGCCGCTGGCGTGCGCGTCGTGACCCCGCCCCACATGCTGACCGCCCTGCGCTGATGCGCAAGCCACGGGGGGACGCGTCATTTCTTGACGACCGAATAAGAAATTGGAAATGGGGGTCTGACCCCAATTTCCCCTCCCAATTTGCCTTGCCCCTCAATATGAAATTGGGGTCAGACCCCCATTTCTGACCCCAATTGGCGTTGCCTCCAACGGGGTGTTCGTCATTTCTTGACGACCGCGTATCGCTCCAAGGTGAGCGCGCGCGCTTGGGCATGGTCCACGATCGGGGCCGGGTAATCGCGGCCCAGGGTCAGACCACAGCTGGCCAGCTCCATCGGGTGTTCCCAGGGGGCATGGATCGCTTTCGTCGACAGACCCGCCAACTGCGGCAGGTAGCGCTTGATGAATTTGCCTTCCGGGTCGAATTTTTGGCTTTGGCTGATGGGGTTGAAGATGCGAAAGTACGGTTGCGCGTCGCAACCGCTGGACGACGCCCATTGCCACCCGCCGTTGTTGGCCGCCAGGTCAAAGTCGATCAACTGGCGTGCGAAGTAGGCCTCGCCACGCCGCCAATCCAGTCCCAGGTCCTTGGTCAGGAAACTCGCCACCACCATGCGCAAACGGTTGTGCATGTAGCCGGTCTGGTTGATCTGCGCCATGGCGGCGTCCACCAGCGGGTAGCCCGTTCGACCCTCGCACCAGGCGGCAAAATGCGCATCAGCGGTCTTGCCACGGGCCCATTGGATGGCGTCGTATTCGGGTTTGAACGACCGCGTCGCGACATGGGGATGGTGGTGCATGATCTGGTGATAAAAGTCGCGCCAGATCAATTCCGACAGCCAGACTTCTGCCCCCTCGTCGCCCTGTTGCGCGCGCTCGAAAGCCAGCCGTGCCACCTCGCGGATCGATACCGTTCCGAAACGCAGATGCACGCTCAGATAACTCGGTCCCCGCACGCTGGGGAAGTCCCGACGTTGACCATAGTGCTGCATGCGGGCGGCAAAATCTTCGATCAGGGCCCGTCCGCCCGGGCTGCCCACCCCCAAATGCAGGCTCGACAGGTTGGTCGCTTCAAAACCCATTTCAAGCAGGCTGGGCATCGGTCGGTTGAATGGGGCTGGTCGGGGCGCCAGGGCCCTGGCGTGCCGCGACACGGGGTAAGGGCGCAAATAAAAGGGGTCGTCCTGCACCTTTTTCAGCCAAGCCCGTTTGTAGGGGGTGAACACCCCGTACGGCGTGCCCGATTGGGTCAGCACCTCCGAGCGCTCCAAAACGACATGGTCTTTGAAGGTTTCCAAGGCAATGCCCCGCTCGGCCAGCATGCCCCGCACCCGCTGGTCGCGGGCCAAGGCGTCGGGCTCATCGTCGTGGTTGGCAAAGACCGCCTGCACCCTCAATTCGACCGCCAACCGGGCGATCTGTTCGGCGCCTGCGCCATGCCGCACGATCAGACCCGCATCGGCGTGGCCCGCCAAGGCACGCAATTCGGCGTCGAGCGATTGCAGCGACTCGTGGATGAATTCCACCCGCCGGTCCTGCCTGGGCAGGTGATCGAGGATGTCGGTGTCAAACACGAAGGCGGCGTGGACCTGACGGCACTGCCGCAAGGCGTGGTAGAGGGCCGCCTGATCGTGGGCGCGCAAATCGCGGCGAAACCAAACCAGGCCGCTGGCAAAGGGGGGGGCGTGCAGGGCGTTCATCGGGGGCTAAAATAGCAGTCCATGAGCACCGATTCTCCCCCGATTAACCTGACGCATCATTTTTTGATCGCGATGCCCGGGCTAAGCGACGAGAATTTCAACCGCAGCGTGGTTTATTTGTGCGAGCACTCTGACCGTGGGGCCTTGGGTCTGGTGATCAACAAGCCCAGCGACCTGGGCATGCGCGACCTGTTCCAAAAAGTCGATTTGCCCCTCTCTCGCGATGACCTCGCCCGCCAACCGGTGTTGCAGGGTGGACCCGTCCACACCGAACGCGGCTTCGTGCTGCACGAGTCCATGCGTCCGGCTGCCTCGGTCAGCGAGTCCCCCCCAAACCCCGACGGGCCCCACGACGAGCCCGATGCCGACGCCTCAGACCAGGCCGGTGGTGGGGTCTACGCCTCGACCTTGGCCATTCCCGGCGGCCTGGAGATGACCACCTCGCGCGACGTGCTCGAGGCCCTGTCCAACGGCGCGGGCCCGCGCAAGGTGTTGATTTCCTTGGGCTACGCCGCCTGGGGTCAGGGGCAACTCGAGTCCGAAATCGCCGAAAACAGCTGGTTGACCGTGGGCGCCGACCCGCAGGTCATTTTCGACACCCCCATCGAGCAGCGCTACGAGCGTGCGCTGTCCCTGTTGGGTCTGCAATCCTGGATGCTCGCGCCCGACGCGGGCCACGCATGAACACCGGGGCCATGACGCAGCCCACCTTGGCGCCACCCCAGACCGCATTGGCTTTTGATGTCGGCCTCAAACGCACCGGCGTCGCTTTTGGCAGCCGCATGCTCGGCCAACCCCAACCCCAGCCCACCGTGCGGGCCCAGGGTGACGCGCGCTGGCCGCTGATCGAGCAGCAGATCAAGACCTGGCTTCCAGACGCCCTGGTGGTGGGTGTGCCCTATCACCCCGACGGGGCCGAGCACGAGAACACCCGCTTCGCCCGCAATTTTGCCCGTCAGCTCAGGCACCGTTTTGGCTTGCCCGTGCACGAAGTCGACGAGCGCTACAGCACCACCCAGGCCTTGGCCGAAGGGGCGCGCGACCCCGACGCCGCGTCGGCCTGCATCATCCTTCAGCAATTTTTCCAGCAAACACCATGAACACAGGCACCTTGTCCCTGGACGCCGAAGCCCTCTACGCCGAACTGCGTCGCGGCATCGCCCCCCTGTTGCGGCCTGAGACCCGCTTGGTGGGCATTGCCTCTGGCGGGGTCTGGCTGGCCGAGCGCTTGCACGCCGACTTGGGGCACCCGGGGGAGTGCGGCATCATCTCGTCGTCCATGCATCGCGACGATTTCGCCCGCCGAGGCATGGCCAGCAGCGTGCAAACCCGATTGCCTTTTGACGTCAATGGCGCCCATGTGGTGTTGCTCGACGATGTGCTCTACACCGGGCGCACCGTTCGGGCGGTGCTCAACGAGTTGTTTGACTATGGCCGCCCGGAACAGGTGCAACTGGCCGTGCTGGTTGATCGGGGGGGGCGTCAGTTGCCGGTGCAAGCCGATGTGGCCGCCGCCAGGGTCAGCCTGCCGCCCACCCAGTCCCTGTCCCTGACGCGCGATGGCGCGGGTCATTTCACTTTTTCGCTGGAGTCCTGAACGTGCTCTACAAACGCAACCCGCAACTCAACGCACACGGTGAGCTGATTCACCTGCTCTCGACCGAAGGCCTGCCCAAGGACATTCTCATTCAGATTCTGGACACCGCCAGCCAGTTTGTCTCGGTCAGCGACCGCGAAGTCAAGAAAGTTCCGCTGCTGCGCGGCAAGAGCGTGTTCAACCTCTTTTTTGAGAACAGCACCCGCACCCGGACCACTTTTGAGATCGCTGCCAAGCGTCTTTCAGCCGATGTGATCAACCTGGACATCGCGCGCTCTTCGGCTTCGAAGGGGGAGTCCCTGCTCGACACCATCGCCAACCTCAGTGCCATGGCCGCCGACCTGTTCGTGGTCCGCCACAGCCAGTCGGGGGCCCCCTACCTGATCGCGCAGCATGTCGCGCCCCACGTGCACGTGATCAACGCCGGTGACGGTCGTCACGCCCACCCGACCCAAGGTCTGTTGGACATGTACACCATCCGGCACTACAAAAAAGATTTCACCCAACTCACGGTCGCCATCGTGGGCGATGTGCTGCATTCGCGCGTGGCCCGTTCCGACATTCACGCGCTGACCACCCTGGGGTGTGCCGAGGTGCGCGTGGTGGGCCCCAAAACGCTGGTGCCCGGGGACCTCTCGCACATGGGGGTCAAGGTCTTTCACAACCTTGAAGACGGCATCCGAGGTTGCGACGTGGTCATCATGTTGCGCTTGCAAAACGAACGCATGACCGGGGCCCTCTTGCCGTCCAGCCAAGAGTACTTCAAAGGTTTTGGCCTGACCCCCGAAAAGCTGGAGTTGGCCAAACCCGACGCCATCGTCATGCACCCTGGTCCGATCAACCGGGGCGTCGAGATCGACTCGGCCGTGGTCGATGGCCCGCGCAGCGTGATCTTGTCCCAGGTCACCTTTGGCATCGCGGTTCGCATGGCCGTGATGTCCATCGTCGCTGGCAACGAGGCTTGAACCAGACCCCAGGAACGCCCATGAAAATCCTCATCCGCAACGCCCGCGTGCTCGACCCCGCCAGCCAGACCGACCGTCAGGCCGACGTGGCCATCGCCGCTGGTCGCATTTTGGCCATCGGTGATGTCTCCGCCGACTTTCATCCCAACCGCACCCACGATGCCAGTGGCGCCTGGGTCGTTCCCGGACTGGTTGATCTGTGCGCCCGCACCCGAGAACCTGGACACGAACACGAGGGCATGCTCGCCAGTGAATTGTCGGCGGCGGTCGCAGGCGGCGTCACCAGCCTGGTTTGCCCACCCGACACCGACCCGGTGCTCGACGAACCCGGCTTGGTCGAGATGCTGCGATTTCGCGCCGAAAAACTGCACCAGGCCCGGCTCTTTCCGCTGGGTGCGCTGACGCGCGACCTCCAGGGACAGGTCTTGACCGAGATGAACGAGCTGACCCAAGCCGGTTGCGTGGGGTTTGGGCAAGCCGACCACAGCATGACCGACACCCAGGTGTTGCAACGCGCCCTGCAATACGCGGCCACTTTTGGCTACACGGTCTGGTTGCGTCCCCAGGATGCGCACCTGGGCCAGGGGGTCGCCGCCAGCGGCCCGTTGGCCACCCGCATGGGCTTGTCCGGCGTGCCGGTGGCCGCCGAGACCATCGCCTTGCACACCCTCTTTGCCCTGATGCGCAGCACTGGAGCCCGGGTTCACCTGTGCCGGATCTCCAGCGCCGCAGGCGTCGAGCTGGTGCGCCAGGCCAAGGCCGACGGCTTGCCCCTGAGCTGCGACGTCAGCATTCACTCCCTGCACCTCACCGACGTTGACATGGGTTACTTTGACAGCCGCGCCCGCTTGTCCCCGCCGCTGCGCCAGCAGGCCGACCGGCAGGCCTTGCGTGCCGCCCTGGCCGATGGCACCATCGACGCGCTGGTGTCGGACCACCACCCGGTGCAGGGCGATGAAAAAGCGCTTCCCTTTGCCGAGGCCGAACCCGGCGCCACGGGCGTCGAGCTCTTGCTCAGCCTGGCTTTGAAGTGGGCCCAAGACGAGGGATTGACCCCCTTGCAGGCCTTGTCGGTCGTGACCGAGCGACCGGCGCGCATCTTGCGCCAGTCGAGCCCTTCCTTGCCCGAAGGCCTGGGTCAGTTGCAGGTGGGGGGAGTGGCCGACCTGTGCATCGTTCACCCCGACGAGGTTTGGCAGCTCGACCCCATGCAGCTGAAAAGCCAAGGCAAGCACACCCCCTTCGCCTTTGACTGCACCGGCGTGTCCTTGCCCGCTCGCGTGACCGCGACACTGGTCGGCGGGGCTTGGGCTTATCCCAACGCATGATCGCTCAGCTGCGGGGCCTGCGACGCTTGCTGGCGGTGCTGAGCTGCCTGGCTTCGGGGGCGATCCGCTTGCGGTGGCAAGGGGCACGCTGGACACCCGATGAGCGTGCGCTGGCCGTTCAACGCTGGGCCACGGACATGTTGCGCGCGCTGGGCGTTGAGTGCCAAAGCCTGGGACCACCCGCCCCAGGGCCGGTGCTGTGCGTGGCCAACCACGTTGCTTGGCTCGATGTCTTGGTTCTGCTTGCGGTGCGCTACTGTCGCTTTGTCGCCAAGTCCGAGGTCCACCACTGGCCGCTGATCGGGGCCATGGCCGCTGCCGCGGGCACCTTGTTCATCGAGCGGGCCTCTCGGCGTGACGCCTTGCGCGTCGTGCACGACATGGCCCGATCCCTGAGCCACGGTGACGTCATCACCGTGTTTCCCGAGGGAACGACGGGTTTGGGGGACACCGTTTTGCCTTTCCATGCCAATCTCTTGCAGGCCGCCATCGCCACCCAAACCCCTGTGCAACCGCTGTTGATCCGCTACACCGACCCACAAGGTCAACGGGCCACCCACGTTCGCTACGTGGGCCAAGACACCCTGGTGGCGTCGGTCTGGCGGGTGCTGTGTGCCCGGCGCACCTTGGTCCATGTGCGCTGGGCCCCAGCCCAGGCGGCCGAGGGGCGAGACCGTCGTGCCTGGGCCCACGACCTGCGCCATGCCCTGCTTCAACTCTTGGGGTGATATCCTAGAGCCCATGGCGCGCACCCCATCCCCCCAAGAGCCATTGGCTGAGTCGGAGCAGGTCTTCGAACTCGCGGCCGAGCTCTTTCGCGTCATGTCGGCGCCGATGCGCCTGAAGATCATCAGCAGCTTGTGCAACGGCGAAAAAAACGTCGGGCAGTTGCTCGAAGAGATCCAGACCACCCAGCCCAACATGTCACAGCACCTCAACACCCTGTATCAAGCGGGTGTACTCGGGCGTCGGCGCGAGGGGGTGCAAATCTATTACCGCATCATCAACGAACGCGTGGTCACCCTGTGCCGCACCGTGTGTACCCAAATCGCCATCGATTCGGACTGAACTCAAGGGCTTGGACGCAAGCCTCGCGTCAGTTGTGGCGCGAACAAGGGTTATCACTTACGCCGGGGGGTATACCCTCCTTTAAGATGCCCCCTTCAATGGCAGGGGTTTGGTTCACCCTCGCTAACATATCGCTCACCTCGACTGTTTGGAGTGCCCCACATGAAACCATTTGTCATCGCTTCGGCCCTGGCCCTGTCGGTTCTGACCGTCAGTGCCCAAGCCCAGTCCGCAAGCCCCAGCCAGGTCCGCAGCTGGGCAGCGGGTTGCGCCAACTGCCATGGCACCAACGGACAAGCCCAGCCTGGCATGGATGCGCTGGCGGGTGTGGCCAAAGACGACATCGTGAAAAAGATGCAGGACTTCAAGGCTGGCCGCAGGCCCGCCACGATCATGCACCAGTTGGCCAAAGGCTACAGCGATGATCAGATCGAAGCCATCGCGGCCTATTACGCCGCACAGAAGCGATAAGGAGCCCCCCATGTTGAAGCGTCGTCAATTCATCCAAACCGCCTCCTTGGGCTCTGCTGCAGGCCTCATGGGGCTGACCGGTTGTGCCACCACGGGTGCTGGATCGGGACCCAAAGTGGTCGTCGTGGGGGGCGGCTACGGCGGGGCCACCGCCGCCAAATACGTCCGCATGTGGTCCGACTATGGCATCCAGGTCACCCTGGTCGAGCCCAATTCGGCGTTCGTGTCTTGCCCAATCTCCAACCTGGTGATCGGTGGCTCCAAGACCATGGCCGACATCACCACCCCCTACGACAACCTCACCAAGCGCCACGGCGTGAATGTGGTGCGCGACAGCGTGACCCGCATCGACGCCGAGAAAAAGGTGGTCATGCTCGCGGGCGGGGGGCAGTTGCCCTATGACCGCCTGATCCTGTCGCCGGGCATTGATCTGATGACCGATGCCCTGCCTGGCATGGCCAAGCCCGGTGCCGCAGACAAGATTTTGCATGCTTGGAAGGCCGGCCCCCAGACCCTGGCCCTGCGTCAACAGTTGCAGGCCATGCCCGATGGGGGTGTGTACGCCATCACCATTCCACTGGCCCCCTATCGTTGCCCCCCGGGGCCCTATGAGCGGGCCTGCCAGGTGGCGCACTACTTCTCCAAAGCCAAGCCCAAGTCCAAGGTGCTGATCCTGGATGAAAACGACGACGTCACCTCGAAAGGTCCTTTGTTCAAAAAAGCTTGGGCCGATCGCTACAAGGGCATCATCGAGTACCGATCCAAGCACAAGGTGGTCGACGTCGATGCCGCCACGAACACCCTCAAATTCGAATTCAACGACGACGTCAAGGCCCAGGTGCTCAACGTCCTGCCCATGATGCGGGCGGGCAACATCGCCGTTCAAACCGGCTTGGCGACCGCCAACCGGCGTTGGTGCGAAGTGGACTTTTTGACCTTCGAGTCCAAAGCAGCCAAAGACATCCACGTGCTCGGCGACTCGATCCAGGTCGCGCCGCTCATGCCGAAATCGGGGCACATGGCCAACCAGCACGGCAAAACCGCTGCGGCTGCCGTGGTGGCTTTGTTGACTGGCAAAGAGGTCAACCCACTGCCGATTTACAACAACACCTGCTACAGCTTCGTCAGCGACGAGGATGTGGTTCACGTGGCCAGTGTGCACCGCTACGACGCCGAGAAAAAGACCATGCTCACGGTCCCCGGCTCGGGTGGCGTGTCTGCTGCCGCGTCTGAACTCGAAGGGCGGTATGCCCTGGCTTGGGCGCGCAACATCTGGGCCGATACCCTGGCTTGATCGTCGGGTCTTTTTTTCTTCACCGCGCCCCGAGGGGCGCGGTTTTTCAGATCTCTATATCAGCCAATGATCATGAAGCAATGGAATCTGGCGCTCGGTTTCGGTTTGACCCTTTGCGCATTGACCCACGGTCCGACCCATGCCCAGGCCGATGAGGCGCGGGCCAAGAAGATTGTGATGGGATCTTGCTTCATCTGTCATGGGGCCGAAGGCGAGTCCAGCAGCGAGGTGTTTCCCCGCCTGGCGGGTCAGCACGCCGAATACATCGCCAGACAATTGGAGCACTTCAAGTCCGGCAAGCGCAAAAGCACCGCGATGGGCGACATGGTGGCCAAGCTCAGCCCTGACGAGATGCTCGCCGTGGGACGCTACTTTGAGAAGCAGTCGCACGCCGCCGAACCCCCCAAAGACGCTTCGCTGGCGGCCGTCGGACGGCACCTCTATCACCAGGGCAACAAATTCAGCGGCGTGCCGGCTTGCGCCAGTTGCCACGGTCCCGACGCCAAAGGCACGTCGCTGCTGCCCCGCTTGGCCGGTCAATTTGCCAGCTACACCGAAACCCAGCTCAAGCAGTTTGGCAAACGCGAGCGCACCAACGACAATGCGGTCATGCACTCGATCGTCGTCAAAATGACCGAACTGGAAATGGCCGCGGTCGCCGAATACCTCAGCGGCAAGTGACCCTGACATGAAACCCTCTGGAGCCGATTGCGCACGCCGATCCTGGCTGGGCCTGATCGGGTGTGCGGGCCTGGCCGCCCTGAGCTGGCCCGCGGACAGCGGTGCCCAAAGCCCCGGGGGGCATCACCCATCCCTCCCCCCGGCGCAATCCTTGCGAGACGAACTGGCGGCGGCGCTGGCACGCAAAAGCCCCTTGGTGGTCATGGTCAGTCTGGAGGGCTGTCCGCATTGCCGCGTGGCTCGACAGAGCCACCTGGTGCCCATGTGGCGCGAGGGTTTGCCGATTGTGCAGGTCGATTTTCGTGATCCACGGCTGTTGACGGACTTTGCGGGGCAAAGGCGCAGCCATGACGACATGACCCGTATCTGGCGCGTGACCATGGCGCCCACCCTGTTGTTTTTTGGGCCCAGCGGGCGTGAGGTCGCCGAGCGAATGGAAGGGGCCTATCTGCCCGACTTTTATCGCGCTTACCTGGAGCAACGCCTGGATCAAGCCCGAGCAAAATTGTGAGCCTTTGTGCTTTCAGTCACAATACACCCCGCAACCTTTTCTCAGCAAGGAAAATCACCATGAAACTCTGGATTCAATCTGCCCTGATCGCCAGCGCCATCGGCCTGAGCGCCCCCGCCATGGCCAACATGGCCCTGGCCCAAAAGAACGGCTGCATGGCTTGCCATGCAGTTGACAAAAAAGTGGTGGGCCCGGCTTACCAAGACGTGGCCAAGAAGTACGCCGGCAAGAGCGCTGACGAGTTGGCCAAGAGCATCAAGGCTGGCGGTGCCGGCAAGTGGGGTCCTGTGCCCATGCCGGCTCAGGCCGCTTTGAGCGACGCCGATGCCAAGACCCTGGCCGCTTGGATCATTGGCGGCGCCAAGTAATCGCTCATGACGCCGCGCCACCTGTTCCTCACACTTGGGGTGACCATCACCCTGTTGGGGGGAGTGGGTCGCGCGGTGGCCGAGCCTGAGATTTTCAAAGGTGCCGACCTGCCGTTGGGCACCGAACTGATGTCCACCCACGCTTGCCATCAGTGCCACATCCGCCAGGTCGGCGGAGACGGCAACGACATCTATAACCCCAAAGGTCGGATCCACTCTGCGGGCCTTTTGCGTGGCATGGTCGAATACTGCAACACCCAACTCAATTTGGGCCTGTTCCCCGAAGAGGTGACCGCTGTGGCTGCGGTGCTCAATCGGCGGCACTACCGCTTTATCAAATAAGACCGGCACCTGGCCTCTCTTCGATATACCCCAAGGGGTGTACCCGGGAATACCCTAGGGAGTTTTGTCAACCCATGTACAGGAATGGCGGTTAATATATCAGTAATTGATGATGTATCGATAAAAGTCTTCTGCCGAGTCAAGGAGCTGAAGTGAATTCACCGCAAAAACCGTCTGGACGACTGATCAAGGCGCCCGAACATTTTTTGGATCCACAAGGCGTTCAACGCCACCTGAGTGAGAGTCGACACGGGCGTCGCGATTTCATCCGCAGTGCATTTGCCGCAGCCGCTGCTGGGGCCGTGGTGCCCGCCGCGATGGCCGCAGCCAATCCGGTGCCGCCCGAGGGGGGAGACCCGCACATCCTGAACCTGCCTGAGCACACCACGGGCCTGGGGCAAGGCGTGGCCACCGATGGTTATGGCAAACCTTCCAAGTACGAGTCCAACATTCAACGCCGCCAAAGTCCTGGGCTGACCCAAACCACCCAGGCCTCGGTGTCGTTTGCGCCACTGCAGTCCCTGTTTGGGATCGTCACCCCCAGCGGCTTGCACTTTGAGCGCCACCACCAGGGCTGGTGGGACATCGATCCGTCCAAGCACCGCTTCATGATCAATGGCCTGGTTCAAACGCCCAAGGTCTTCACCATGGATGAGATCATGCGACTGCCCTCGGTGTCGCGCTTTCACTTCATCGAGTGCGGGGCCAACACGGCGGTTGAGTGGGGCAACGTGGCGGTGCCCACGGTCCAATACACCCACGGCATGATTTCGTGCAGCGAGTTCACCGGGGTGCCCTTGATCACCTTGTTGGAGATGTGCGGCGTGGACTTGCGCAAAGGGCGATTTGTGCTGGCCGAGGGAGCTGACGGCTCGTCGATGACCCGCACCATTCCAATGAGCCTGATCACGTCCGGTGAGGTGCTTGTCGCCTATGGGCAAAATGGCGAAATGCTGCGCCCGGAAAACGGCTACCCCTTGCGCCTGATCGTGCCGGGCGTGCAGGGCGTGAGCTGGGTCAAGTACCTGCGGCGTGTCGAAGTGGGGGACATGCCTTACGCGGCCAAGGATGAGGCCATCCACTACATGGACCTCATGCCCGACGGCACCCATCGCCAGTATTCCAACCTCCAAGAGATCAAAAGCGTGATCACCACCCCATCGGGGGGGCAGGTCTTGCTGGACAAGGGTTTTTACAACATCACCGGGCTGGCCTGGTCAGGCCGTGGCAAGGTTCGGCGCGTGGATGTGTCGGTCGACGGGGGGCGCAACTGGCGCACCGCCCGCATGGAGACGCCGGTCATGTCCAAATCGCTGACCCGCTTCAACATCGATTGGACTTGGGACGGCAAGCCCGCGATTTTGCAAAGCCGCGCCATCGACGAAACCGGCCATGTTCAGCCCACCTATCAGCAGCTGCGTGCCGTGCGCGGCACCCGATCCATTTATCACAACAACGCCATCCAGTCGTGGTTGGTGCAGGAAAACGGCGAGGTCAAAAATGTTCAGCTTTCCTAAGGCGCGCCGACTCATGATCCCCGTGTTCGCACGAGTCGCAGCCGTGCTGATGGTTTTCGGTGCGGGTCATGTGCAGGCCCAAAACGTCGCCGGCCCGATCAATGCCGGTGTGACACCCAAGGCCCACGCACAGTCTTATCCTGGTCTGGGGCGACCCGCCACAGCCAGAGAGATCGCCGCTTGGGACATCGACGTGCGACCCGATTTCAAGGGCTTGCCGCCGGGCTCGGGCAGCGTCGCCAAGGGCCAAGACATCTGGGAGGCCAAGTGCGCCCACTGCCACGGCGTGTTTGGAGAATCCAACGAGGTCTTTAGCCCATTGATTGGGGGCACGACCAAAAAAGACATCGAAACCGGGCGCGTGGCCAATCTGACCCGAGCCGATTTTCCCGGACGCACCACCCTGATGAAGGTGGCGACCGTTTCAACCCTTTGGGATTACATCAACCGCGCGATGCCCTGGACCAACCCCAAGAGCCTGAGTGCCGATGAGGTCTATGCCGTGACCGCCTTTTTGTTGAGTTTGGCCGACGTGGTCCCCGAGGACTTTGTGCTGAGCGACAAAAACATCGCCGAGGTCCAAAAGCGCATGCCCAATCGCAATGGCATGCAGACCCGCCATGCCATGTGGCCGGGCAAAGAGTTCAACGGCATGCCGCGCCCCGACACCCAAAACGTGCCTTGCATGAGCAACTGCGCCACGGAACCCAAGCTGGCCTCATTTTTGCCCGACTTTGCCCGCAACAACCATGGCAATTTGCGCGATCAGAACCGTTTGATCGGTCCCCAACGCGGCGCCGACACCACGGTGCCCGAGGGCAAGGCACAGCCTGCGGGCGACGTCGTGGCGCAAGCCAATCCGGCCCCAGCGGCCAAGCCGGCAAGCAGCCAGACCACCGAGAACCCGGCCCACAAGGCCGCCTTGGCCCTGACCCAAAAGCACAGCTGCAACGCATGCCATGCGCTGGACAAGAAATTGGTGGGCCCGTCTTTGGTCGACATCGCCAAAAAGCATGCCGGCAAAGCCGAGTACCTCGCCGCCAAGATCAAAGGGGGTGGCCAAGGTGTTTGGGGACCCATTCCCATGCCCCCTCAGAATTTGCCTGAAACC
>JACCDX010494103.1_pt1 | contig 37244 bp, 33 predicted proteins | sample 7449681 | NCBI WGS metagenome assembly JACCDX01 (sample SAMN15323450, study PRJNA562643) | freshwater metagenome | isolation source: river surface water | place: USA:Blue River Watershed | collected 2017-08-18
GTTGGTGTTGGTCGAGGACGAGTTGGTGTTGGTCGAGGACGAGTTGGTGCTGTTGTAAGACTCGTTGGTGCTGCTCCTTAATAAGTCTTTGAGTCGATTGGTAAGTACATCGAAATTCTGAGAGGAGATTCTCTTGATGTAATCTTCCTGTTGATCCAGAAGATACTGTACAGCTAAGCTTACTTCCGCTTTGACTAGCGTGTTGATCGCATCTAGCTGGTAAAGAGTCTGGTTGTGTTTGACTTGAATTTGTTTGCTCAGAGAGTAAAACACCTGTTTGTCCTTGTCCGATAAAAGACTGTTCTCTATCGCAAAGTCCATTGCTAAGCTGTATTGCTTCATTGAAGTTTTGGCAACTTCCTTGTAGTTTACATATGTCAAGATGAATGTTTCCTGCAACTAGTGCTAAAAGATTTAATTCGTCAGCGCAGTTTTGTGCTTCTATTCTTGATGAGAAAGTGTCAAAAAGTTCGTCGGTATAAATATCGACGACATCATAAAAATGATTGGTTTTACTTTCTGTTTTAAATACTAAGTACATTGTTTTGCCTCGAATAAATCTAATATAGCAAGTAGAAAAAGCGATGTCAAGTGTTTGATACTATTATAATAATATCAAGTGTTTTCCATGTTAATAGATAATTTAGAGTTACAGCTAGAACTTAATTTAGATAAAGCTTATAAGCAGATAGACGTATTACAAAATACACTTATCAAATTAAGAACTACACCACTTGCAACTACATTATCTGCCAAGACACTACAATTATCTACTATTGAGAAAGATTATTATCAACAAAGTATTCTTTTTACACGCTCTTTACTTAGCGAATCGCGTAAACAAACTAGCTTATTAAATGAAATAGCTAGTTATTACCGCACAGCAATTAATGTGGTAGTACTAGGTAAGGGTAACTATGATTCAGACGAGTATGGGTTACCTGTTGCCCCCTCTCCTACTGCCCCCAAGTCGCCATCTAGTGAATTTAGTGTTAAAATAGATAATTCAACAAATTATAAATCACTCGAGCAACGATTAGCAGCCGCAAATAATAGACTAGAATCGTTATTATCTAAGCAGTATATACGTGTTAGCACATTATCAAGTCAATTTAGTACACAATTAATTCAATCGCGCCAACAAGCAGCGCAAGCTAGATCTGACCGTAATAAAGCTATAAACGCCGCTACTCGCGATACCGATCGTTTAATTCGTAGTGTAGTATCGTTGAAACCTAATCGAATTATTAGCACGGGCTTAAGCTTAGCCGCTTTACCTTTTAAGTTAGCTTATGGTTCTTTAGTTAGCATACTTCAAGCGGGTTTGCAGACATCATTTCAAGTAGGTGTAGAAAGTTTTCAGCGCGCTCTTTTAGGTACGGAATTAGGTGATAGATTAGAAAACATTTTCAATATTTTTGCGGATAATTTCGGGCAAAACTTAGAATCAGGTTTAGCTAATTTTGCTAGGTATGTCGGGGGTTACGGAAAACGAAACCCTAGTGAATTAATGGCTAGAGATTTAGGTAAAAATCTAGGAAGCTTACTGGACATAAGTAAATTAGATAAAGTTATTACTGAATTTAGAAAGACTGTAATACGTTCTTATGTCGACAACGAGGCGAGTCCTACCCGTAATCTTGATATAGCTAAAGAACTTGCTGGCGGATTATTTCGTTTAATGCCTCAGCAATTTAAAGCGATGGCAAACATCGTTTACCAAGGTATAGCCACGCCTTTTCGCGTACAAAATGAAATACAAACAGCACGTTTTGCTAAGCAAATTAAAGATGTAGTCGGTGATGGTAATAATTTAAAATCTTTTGCTATATTAAAGAAATTTGGATTGCAAAATGAAATAGCATCTCAAGTTTTGTTTTCTGTAGCTGGTTTTCAGCGAGAAAAAGGTTATAAAGGTGGGCAGACAGGAGATATGCTTGCACCTTTTGTTAAAGAAGGTACAAAAATAATAGGTATACGTAATAGGGACACAGACAGAGTAACTGAAAAGGAAGTTAAATCGCAAGCTGTAGACTTTTTTAAATCCATTTTACATAATTTAGATGTTAAAAATATAGATGTAAGTACGTTTGAACGAGAAATTCATAATATAGAAGTCTCTTTCTTAAAAGCTTTTAAAGGCTACGATCGCGATGCTGTTTCTATGGCTACGGTCGCACATATTATTAAAACATTAGCTCCCGATACGGATTTAGCTGCTGTTGGTTTTTCTGGTGGTTCTGCAACAGTTTTAGAGGCAGTTAAAATTATTGAAGCTCTTGGGCATCAAATTAAAGGTGTTGGTTTGGGAGGTAACCCCATCAATGCTGTAAATCAGTCAGATAATTTTACTGCTATTTTAGGACGTGGTGATGAGCAATCGTCTTTCTTCGATAAAACCCAATTATTTGAAACTAGAGATTCTTTACGTACACCTTTAGTTTTTCTTGCACGAAATAATAAAAGTATTCTTGACATACTGACCAAAATATCAAAATATGCAATTTTTAATGTTCCTGATTCAATTAAATTAACTAACGTTGCCGATCATTCTGTACAACAATATGTGGGCGATGAAGAAAGTTTTAATATTTTGACTGATAAGCTTAAAGGATTTTTTATCGAAGGTATAGGAGAAAAAAGTATCGGACAAGTTGTACAAATTCCAGAATTAGAGATAGAAGTACAACAGTATGTTTCTGAGTTAGATGAAGCATTTACCGCTATAAAAGAAGCAGCAAACAAATTTAAACTAGTAGAAGAGATTAAAGTTAAAGAATTAGCCGACGGTTCTATTTACGAAGAGAAATCTTTTAATCGTATACCAGAAGATCCTAAAAACTTAACAAGTTCTAATGAGGTAAAAAAATTAATTGATACCTTGATTAAGGATATAGAAGAAGATAATAAAATCTTACAGAAAAAAAAGAAAGAACTAGCGGAAGCTGAAAATGTTTTAAAAGTATCTACGGATGAGAGGGAAAAGAAGAAAGCACAAAACACTATAGATTTTTATAAGGACAAAATAAAACCAATAAATTTAGAAGATAAAAAACAAAGTTATATTAGACAAAAAACAAGAGAAGTTTATAATAAATTAGAAGGTCAGGAACTATTAGACTACGCAAAGCAGGTTTTTCCTAATTTTGAGAAAGCTATCGATCGATCGAAAGTAGCTGTATTAGCTAAACAAGCTTTTATGATTGATAGCAAAATGTTCTCACGGGATATGGAAGCTTTATTAAAACGTATAAGTTTGTTAGATAAAGCAGAACGTTTCAACCTAGCCGATTTAGAAGCGCAAAAAGCAGCTATCGATCCTTTTGATGATACAAAACAGGAAGAAGCTAAAAGTCTAGATAAAAAAATTAATCAAGAGCGTATTTATTTAAGAGAAGAAAAATTACTTAGTGGTGCGATAGGTAATTTATTAGAAGGTATTAACAACATTAATACGAGTCTTGCACAAAATTCTGCGCTTAGCTTGGATACTAATAACACTAATTTATCTCCTGAAAAAATATTAGAATTATCCAAAATACAAATGACAGCTATTCTAGGTAAAATTTCGCCTAGTTTAGTTAATGGTTCGGTAGAAAAAGTATTACTTTGGTTTTCTAAGTATAATAAAAAAACAGTACCTTTATTAGATAAATTAGCAACCACCGAGCAGGGGCAAAAAGCTTTATCTAATTATATTTCTAAGCGCAATAAAGATGTTGAAGTTCTAAATGCTTTACTTAATTGGGAAGCGGGTAAAGATGTGCATCCAGAGGAACAATATGCGATGTTTTCTTATGATGATGCAGAAAATAGATTAACAAGTAAAGATTATAAAGCTGGAGGTGCTTTAGCAGGTTTTATTGATTATAATCAATTAGATACCTATGAACAAGCAAAAGAATTACATGCACAAAATGAGGTATCTGATGAATTTTTAGAAGCTACTAAGGCATATGCATATATTGCTTATGAACTTGAAGCAGGTATTCGACATTTTTATAAAACTGGTGAAAGAAAGTTAGATTCTAATTTTATTGCTCTAGCTAAAGAATTTCACAGTAATAAAGAATATAAAGATGTTTTACCCAAAGACTTCTTTACCCGTTTGGTAAAAACTTTAATTTTTACGACTAAAGATAGAAAATTTGGTGGTGGACAATCTATAGACTCTAATACGATTTCTACACGTAATAAAAATATAGAAAGTCGTATTAAAGTAGAAGAAAAAGTAGTAGATTTAGAAGAATTAGCAGCAAAAATTAATAAGGATTTTCGTGAAACAGGTAAGATATTAAAAGAAGTTAATAAAGATAACATAAAGATACTTAATCAGGGTTTTGAAGGTATCATTGTCGCCGACAAAGCTAATGAACGTATTATTAAAATAGCAAGGGAAATTAATGGAGTAGCATCTGCGGTCAAAAAGGCTGCGGATGAATCAGATAATCCTCTTTTTAAATCTATAGGACAATTACCTTTTATAAAAGATGCTAAGCCTTCAACTTCTGCTGATTTTAAAAAAGAAGCTGAAAACTTTAATCTAGCCATAAAAAAAGGTTTATTTAACTGGAAATTTTTACCTGATTATAATAAAGATAATCAAGTTTTAGGTACTGATAAGTTTATGATTCAGCCGCTACTTGAAGGTAACTCGGCAGGATCGTTGCTTATTAAAGCTTTAACGCAATTAAAAAGCGCGATAGTAGACAATAACGGTAATCAAAAAGCTTTTGATATTAATGATGATAGCTTCGGTGAGGTACAAAAAGGATTAATTGCTTTAATACAAACAGCATCTCAGATGTCTTATTTACATAGTCAGGGATACGATCATGGCGATCTAAACCCTAACAATGTTATGATTAATCGTGATGGTGAATCGACTCCTATTGATTTTAGTCATTTAAAAGAACTTCCTGATATTAATCCAAAAGATTTAGAAAAAGTACAAAAAGATTACATCAAAAATATGATGGAAATTCAAAAGTCTACTAAATCGACTTTTGATAAATTTTCTTATTTGAGTGAATCTTTTAAGCAGATTAAAAATTTACCTAAAGAAATACAACAAAATTTTAGTCAGATATCAACTAATTTTAAAAATGCTTCTAGTACATTAGCAAATGATGCTAAAACGTTAATAGCGTCTACTAATATGTCTCAAAATGATATATTAGCCGCATTATTATCTGCAATAGATGAATTAGATTTTGGTGTTATTGAAAGTATAATTCCTGAATTAACTGCAAATAACAATTTAAGTCAACTAGAACGACGTGAATTAGCACCTAAAGTTATTGCTGAAACTGGATATTTAAATGACCCTCGGCGTTTACTGGAACTAGTTGATAAACTAAATAAAAGCTATAGTAATAATAATCAACTACCTAATCAAGTATTTGATGTATTGATTAAGCGTTTAATCGATAATAATAAAACTGCTTTTAATGATTTTCGCCAAAAAAGTATTGAAACAATTGCTACTTTTAAGCAACAAAGCTTAGATGTCATTGAAAGTATACCTGAAAAATTTAAAGGTACTCAAGAACGTTTATATAATCAAATTACAGAAAATACAGATCGAAATGACCCAAAAATAATAGCTGCGCGAGAAAAAGCAGGTATTAAATACCGAGACGCAGTGCAAGAACTTAGAAGACCTCAACAGGACAGAAAAGACGCAGCTATTGATAGAGTATTACATGATACACTTGAAATACTTAAATTTAATGGTTTAGAAGTTAACCGTGAATTTATTGATGCTATTTTTAATATTGGCTATAATCGTCCAGAATTAGCTACTGCCGCACCTGATAGTAATGAAATTATACCTTTGTTAGCCAAAACAATAGATAAATATGAATTAACAAAACCTTTTAAAATTAGAAAAGATGAAACTAAATCTGAAAAAATAGATAATATAATTGATGATGTTTTTGGCAATTATGATGCGACTAAACCCAAAATAAGAAGTAGAGAATCAGCAAAAATCCCAGAATTAACGGTAACTAATTCACTACTAGCTAAGATTGAGAAAAACACAAGTTACAACTGTTGTGATGAGTTAATTAAAGTTCTAGAGAAGATTGAAAATTGTATATTTTCGGTTAAAAACACTAAGGAATGTGAGAGAGTTAAACAAGATACCTATATCGATCCTTGGGCAGAGGTAAAAACAGATAATAAGCTAGAAAAAGAAGCCAATACATTACAGGCAACAAAAGGAGAAGAAAAAGTACAGAAAGATATTAATGAAGAAATTATTTTTATTGGTACAGATAAACTAGTAAAAAATATAAATAAAACCTTAAGAACTGAAACAGCTCTACATAACGAAAGAGCCGTATATAATGCCGCAAATAAATTTAGCATGGTGTTAGCTAATGCTTATCGATTTATCGATGAAAAAACACTACCATTACAAGCTAAATTTTCGCTCCTTTATAACGACGCAAAAGAATACGAACAAAATTTATTTCAATCAACTAATGCGTTTACTGCGAATTGGGGAGCACCTACATTAGGCTTAGTTAAAAAATTAGGAAACGGCTTTCTAATTAATAATAGTTTAAATAGTTTAGGGATTTTGGGAGATTTACGCCACGGAACTTATGACATAGGTGGTGATGTATTAAGTAAAGGTTTTGACACTTTAACAGATGTAGCAGCTAAAGTTGATACAGGTAATATTGTTATTGATAAAGCTTTAGATGTATTTAATGGAAGTGCCTCGGATGTTATAGGGGATAAACTCGGTCATACTATCGTTAAAGTAGCAGGCGACGGTACTACAGGAGCAATCGCTCAAGGAGCAATAGGTCATGCCGATCGCCAACTTACACGCATAGCCTCGTTACAAGCTAAAGATCCTGTTTTGCAAAAAATGCAAGAAGCACTAGTCGTATGGATGCGGGATAATCAACGAAAAATCATACAAACTAACAACTATGGCACTATTGCACAAGCTAAATCATTACTAGAAATAGAAATAGAGTTAAAGGATGCTTTTCGTGAAGCTCTCAAAGGTAAAGACTTAGCAAAAATTGGCAACAACCCATCTTTAAGAGATTTTAATAGAGTTTATACAATAGATGAAAGGGGCGAAAATGGTGAAAATGATATATATATTAAAAAAAGAATAAGCACTCAATTAAATACACTCGATAAAGTCTTTAATAATATAAGAAAAACTATAGCCGAACATGGAGCATTAACCATCGAAAATAATAATAAAGGTGTTTTCGACTTGGCAATAAATTCTCGTACAAGGCATAATAGACAAACGAAGGAAATTTTTTCATCATTAAAAGAAACTGATTTAGAAGATATTAGTGAATATGATGAAGCTTTAATATTAGCAGTCCTCAAAAGTCAAGAGACAAAAGAAGAACATAGGAATAAATTTTATAAAATCTTAGATAAACGTAGTAAGATAGGTAAAACTGCGAATGTTACCTCTTTACTTTCAGATAAAGAAATAGATCAAAGAAAGTACCTACTTGGGGAGTTGGGTAACCAAGAAAGGGGGCTACTTACAAGAGCGCAAAATTTAAGTAAGCGTTTTAAAGAAAAATATGGAAGGGAAATAGGTGTAAATCTCGACGAAAGTTTAGCTAAAGGTGTATTAGATAATGCGAACATACCTTTTAAAGCTATAGTTGAAATGTCTGAAGGTGTAATTAAAGAAGCTAAGAAAACGCTAGGCATAGCTTCACCTTCTCGTATATTTAGACAAATAGGTATTGATATACTTTTGGGTTTATCTGAAGGTTTAGCCTCTTATAAAATAAGTAATGTAATTAATAATTATTTACAGCAACTTATTGCACGTCAAGAACAAGCTTTAGATAATTATCTAACTAAAGTTGTCAAATTAAAGCAACAAGCTTTTGTCTCTTTTCCTTCACAAGTAATTCATGAAATTACATTAGATTTAGTAATGCCGAGAAATGCTAAATCTATAGTATCTAGCATTTCTTCGAGTTTGTTTTTAAACTTATCAAATTTATTTGATAATTCCAAGTCAACTTTAAGTAATTTATTCGGGGTAACTAAAAGTATAGGAAAAGAATTAGTTACTAACTTAATAAGTGCGGCTAAATATCTAAACGATCAAAGACTTAAAACAGTAAATAATATTAATGAAATAGGTGAGACTGCTTTACTTGATTTTACCCCTAAATTTAGAGATAATCTTTTAACTCCCGATCGATCTAAGCCTAATATAAAAGATCTGTTAGTTAATTTAGCTAATATTTTATACCCTAACGAGGAAAAGACTACCAAAAAATCATTGCAATCATCAATAGAGTTTGGTACAGTTAAGTTATCAACTTCTTTAATTTATAATACATTATTATCAGGTCTTCTTACTTCATTTTCTGGATTACCTCCGCTCGTATCGTTAGCTTTAACTAAAGGTCTTTCAGATGTGATGGCGGGAATGACTGTTAGACTTGCTCAACTTACTAAAAAATTAACCTTTGCTGATATAGGTAAAAGTATTTCTAATTTATTTGAAGCTTTAAAAATAGGATTTAGTAGCAAAGAAAATTTCGTTAAATTATTAGATAAGACTCTTAATATTAGCTTGGTTGCTCTTAAAACAATAGGTTTAGATCTAATCGATGACTTTTTATTATTATTTAGTGCCATATCAATTCCAGCATCAGAAATAGCTAAAGGTTTATACACTCTAACAACAAATTTAGCTACTAAAATAGTATCAATTTTTAAAAATATACCTAATTTACTTGAATCTTTAACTTTAACATCTCAAAATATAGTAAATAGCACATTAAGAATAAGTAAAAGTATTATTACTAAAATAAATGCTTTAGGTAATACACGATTACTTAATTTTGTGCCTTTTTCCTCAAAAATAATAGGTACAAAAAATCAATTTGACGATAACTATAATAACAATAATATTTTTAAAGCGAGTTTTGACTATAATAAGCGGTATTTAACTCCAACAGATAGTAAAAGAGATAAAAATGATAATTTTGAAAATTATAAAAGTATTATAGAATCAGAACTACTTAAGAGCGTACTTGGTAATACTTTAACGATTGGTGGAGCAATTGCGACAAGCTTACTAGCTATTGAACCTATAATAGCTACGTTATTTTTTAAAGGCATATATAATGCTACTGCGGGTTTTATTCTTCGTCTAAGTCAAAATATAGCTTCTATTAAATTAGAAGATATTCCACAAATGTTTAATAGAAGCTTGTCTAATATTAAACAAATGTTTTCTAGCAGACAAGGTTTTGCTCAGCAATCATCGAAAATTAAACAAATAATAATCAATGAAAGCAAATTGATTTTTGACGATTATATATCTTTTTATCGATTATTATTTAATACAGGTAAATATATATTTAAGAATTTCAAAATTCCCAAAGTTTCAGATCTATTTAATTTAGTACCAAAATCATTTTTTGATCTTTCAAAAAGTCCTTTACTCAAGTTAGTAAATCTTTTAACAAATATTAAGTTACCTTCTTTTAATACAATAACTTCTGCTTTAGCTAAACTAATACCTAATACAGGCTTTATAACAAATTTAGTAAAAAAAGGTATAATAGAAATTAATAATTTTGGTGATACTCGTTTGTTTGATTTTATTCCTTCGTTAAAGAAAAAATTTCAGACAACAAAAGTTAACGAAAATTTACAGAATATCTTAGATAAAACTAGTACACCTAAAGATAGAGCAAGAGATAAAACAAGTGGTCAACAATTACAAAGTTACCTAGAATTTAATTTAACCAAACTTGGACTAAGTACTTTACTCCAAACAGCTATTTCTTCTAGTGCTATTTTATTGGGACTACCTCCTTTAGTTAATGGTATAATTTTTGAGGGGATAGCATCAGTAACATCTACTTTAATTTTACGATTAGCACAAAGTTTAGCTGCGTTTAAATTTAGCGATATACCTATTATTTTTAATAAATTTATAATTAGAGCGACTGATGCCTTTTCAAGTAAAGAAGGTTTTGAACGTCAAACTGACTATTTAAAACAAAGATTAAAAAACGCTGCAACTTTAATATATACTGATACAATTGATGGTTACGTAATGATAGGTAAAACAGTTATAGACGGATTTAAAACTGTTTTACCTGTAATAAAAGATATTATAAAAGAAATTAATTTATCCGACTTTTTTAAGCAAATTACTACTTATTTATTTAATTTAGTACCGAAATCATTTTTTGATCTTTCAAAAAGTCCTTTACTTAAGTTAGTAAATCAATTAAAAGATATAAGATTACCATCTTTGACAGCTATTCGTACTGGACTTAATAAATCTGTACTAAATTTTGGTACTAGTCTTGCTTCAATTGTAGATGATGTTTTAGTTAGTCGAGCAATTAACAAAAAATATACAAAATCTAAGGTTACTTCATTTGCTTCTAGCTCCTTAGCTAAAGCAAAAGAAGAATTAAAAGAGATACAAAAACCTGATATCGATCTTGAAATTAAAAAACGCCAGTTATTTACTTTACAACAAGCTGATAATTTATCACGATTATTAGCGGCTAAAACGAGACAAAGAGAAAAATTAGAGGCACTTGTAGATAGTAAAAGAGCTACACCTAACGTTATACGTACATTAAATAAAGTTAAAGAAGAACAGCAAACGCTGTCAAAAAACAAGTTGCTTGTAAACGCTCCTGATAGTAGCTTAATAGCTGATTTAGCTCAATCGATAGAAAAAGATGAGCAAGAAAGACAGGAAAAAATAAATAATTTAACTAAAAAGATAGCGGGCAAGCAAGAAAACAGTCTCCAAAATGCTTTTTCTTCTATATCTAAATTATTGAGTGAATTAGGTAAAGGCTCTTTATTTTTTGGTATATTAACAGGAGTAGTTACGGGAAACTATTTAGCTTTACGTCCTTTAATTAAAGCTTATAGATCTTTAGCAGATTTTCTAAGCTCTAAACCAAATAACTTTTTTAGTAGTTTAATAAGTAACTCTATAAGTTTAGGGTTAAAACTCAGAGAAAATATAGCACATATACGCCTTTTTGGTTTTCAATTAGGTGCGTTGGCTACTATAGCAGGCACATTTACTTTATTAGGAGTAGGGACTGTATTTTTTGGTAAACAATTAGCTAACGCAGCAATGCAAGCTGGAGAATTGCGTAAACAAACACAAGCTATCGATCGTATACGAGGTTCTAAAAGTACTAAAGAAATAGCTAGTATATCCGAACAAGCTTCCAGTTTGGGTATAAATAAAACAGCAGCACTACAACAGTATACTAATTTCGCTTCTGCTACGCTAGGTTCTTCTTTAGAATCTAATGCGGAAAAATATTTTACGTCCTTCTTAAAGGCAAGTAAAAAATCTGGTTTAAGCGACCAGCAACAGGAGTTAGCTTTACAAGCTGTACAACAAACAGTAAGTAAAGGACGTTTATACAGTGAAGAGTTACGAGGTCAATTAGCCGAGCATCTACCTCAAGCTATTCCGATGGCTGCACAATCTTTAGGCTATGAATCAACCAGAGATTTTTTAGAGCAAACTCAAAGTCAATCGGGTATTAGTGCATCTGAATTTATTCCTAGTTTTACGTCAGCATTAGAAATCGATGCATCTACTCAAAACACGGATAATTTAGTAACTGCTTCTGAACGTCTAAAAGCTAGTACGTTTAATATGACTACTGAATTGAGTAGTAGCCTAGAGCGTTTGTTATCGTTAGTAGTTATTGGTGCAGAAAAATTAGTTGTTAGTTTTACTTCCGTCGGTAAAGTAATAGTTGATAGTTTTGTACCTGTAACTTCTGGTATATTAGTTAATGCATTTGCTAATTTATTTGCTAATACAGCACTGGTCAGAAATAGTTTGATTACAGGACTTAATGGTATCGGAAGTACGTTTCAAATTTTACGAGACAATATAGGACAATTAAGCAAAGCTTTTCTGGGATTAATCCGTAACCTAGCTACGATCGCGTTGGTTGCGTCGAGTATTAAAATAGCTAGTGAAACTGTCGATTTCTTCCAAGGTAAGTTATCTGCTATCGATGAAGAGACACAAGCATTAGAACGTTTGAATAATGAATTAGAACGTAAATTAAACCTAGAAAATTTAGGAAATAAGCCAACAGAAGACAGAAATAACGATTTAAATTCTGGTTATGAGGGTCAAGGAACGGGTTGGGCTAACGAAATAACCAAATTTGGAAATAAGACAAAATTAACTCAATCAGTTCTAGGTTTTTTAACAAATGATGAAAAAAATTTTGATGTATTTGAAACCATCGAAGGTACAGGCAATGTAAGTTCTAAACGTGCAGGTTTAATGGCTACCACTGATGAAATAGCTTTAGCCCAAGATATTGAAACTAATATCCCCGTTCAACTAAATCAAGCTTACGCAGTTGTTTCTGAATTGACAGCAGTAAAAAGCTTGATTAAAGATATAGAAGCTACTGATTTATTGTTGGCAGCAAAACAAACACAAAAAGATAAAATAGCTTCTAAAGGTAATAGAGCAAAATTTATAGAGACTGAGATAAAACCTTTAGAAGTTAAAAGAGAAGAACAAGCTAGTGAGCTAGCTGTACGTATCCAAGGTATTGAGTCAACGAAAAAACAGATTCAATCTATGCGCGATAGTTTTGCAGAAAAAGCTACTGCTCTAAATTATGATAATGCAAGTGGTGTTATTAATACGCTGAAAGAGTTTGACAAAGCACTGAAATTTTTAACTATTTCAGGAAATTCTGTTGCTACTTCTATAGCTAAAGTTGCTGATAGTCTTATCTCTTTAGAAAACACGACCTATAAGGAAAAAAATAATTTATTAAGTTTTACTAGAGAAAAAACAAGAAATATTAGTGAAAAACAGAGTTTAAATAATTTAAATAATCCTATAGGCGATAAGCAATTATCTATCTTTAATGCACAAACTAATTTAAATAAAGATAAATCTATTTATACTTTATCTAATACAAATCTTAAAAAATTATATGAACGTATAGAAAATGATGATATTAGGGCTATTTTAAAAAGTAAAAATTTATCAGTCAATTCAAATTTAGAACAAGTACAAGCTAAAAAAGAAAAAGTTAATAATCCGAAAGAAACGACAGCTTTAAATTTACTAGAAGAATATATTAACCAACGTGAAACTAATAGCCAAAATTTAGCTAATTATTCTGCTTCACTATCAGCATTAATTGATGCCGAATTTAGATTAAATAATAGTTACGTCAATAAAACACGTGAAATTAATTTAATACGCAATGATATAGATCGGTTAGCTACTTTGTCATTTAATAAAGCAAAGAGAGCTACAAATGCTTTAAATCTAACTGGTAGAGCCAAAACTGTTGCCGATCAACGTGATGAAATTAATGACGTTAATTTTAGATTAAATCAAGAAAATCGAGCTAAAAATAAAGCTGAAAGCTTTTTAACTACCGACAAGAAGGCACAAAGTTTCCTAAAACAATATAAGTTGAATTTATCTTCGTCTACGGAAGCTGTTAATCAAGTTCTCGCCGACCAGCCCTTGGATAAAGAAGAGCAAGAAGTTGCGGGTATTTTGCGCGATTATATTACAGGTTTGAGTAATATAGATAACCTCACAACACAAAAAAGTACAACTCTAACTACAATCGTAAGTAGCATTTACGATTTTGGTAAAAGTTTAGCTAGTATATTTAACGGACTGCAAGATGCAATTATTGCTGCTACCAGAGGACTTCAAGATGCTAAATTAAGCGCGTTAACTAAAATACGTAGTCTAAATCAACAAATAAATCAAAAACTTAATGAACTAGCATCGGTCAATTTAGATATAAACAATATTATTGCTAAACGAGGTTTAATAGGGCAAAGTGAAATTACTGGCTTGGCTACGCAGGCAATTGACAGCCTTAATAATTTACAAAAATCTAAATTAACAGAAAATACAAGTCTAGAACAAGCTCAATTTGACTTAGATCAACGTTTACTTGATATTCAAACTGAGTTAATTGCTGCTCAACGTGAATTAGCTGATGCTATTAGGCAAGCTTATCTAAATCAACAACAAAACGCAGAAACACTAGGTATTATTAACGCTGACGGTACTAGAGAACAACCTAGAGTTGTATACGATCCTGTTATTGAACAAGCTAAAACTTTAGAAGCATTGAACTTACCTAATGTTAAAGTTATATGGAATACACCCAATACACCTATAAAAACTGAGATTACTAAAGTAGATAATTTGTCTAAGCCTGTAACGTCAAATACTAATCCTAACGCTTTAGTACAACAAACAATAACTAATGGTAAGCAACAGCAATTATTTGAAAAACAGCAAATAGAACTTAATAATATTAATCAAAGTTTTACTCAAGGAGATAAAGCAATTATTGAAGCTATTAAGCTGATTAAAATATCTAATTCTAATGCAGATTTAAACCCATCAATTATACCTAATTTTACTAATAATAAAAACCCTGAGGGTTACGGTGTTATAGAATTTGGCGACGGTAAAATCGTTAATATTAAAAATGGTTTATCTGATAGACAATCTGATATTCTACCTTTAACACCTTCTCAAAATTTATCTGAAGGTACAGGTATTATTGAGTTTGGTGATGGTGAAACACATGAAATAAAAGATAATAAAACTATAAAAACAAAAGAAAAAGCTAAATATCATATTAATCAAATAATTTTACCTAATAAAACAGACACTAAAACTACTGAAATAAATCAACAAATAAAAGATATTGTTAATATTACTAAACCTATAGATATCTTTAGAGGTGAAGATTTATTAAATATGCCAGCAACAGACGCAATGACAACAATAGATACTTTAATACAAACTCAACTAGAACTAGTTAAGGAGAAATTGTCTGTCATGGTAGATAGTTCTAACGAGCAGAAAACTGCGGCATTAAATTTATATAAAGTAGAAGAAGATTTAGCTAAAGCTCGTTATCAACTAGACTATGAAAATGCTATAAATGAATCAAAAAATAGACAACGTTCGTACGAAACAAATATTAGAAATAGTGCTAATCAAATTGTACAAACTGAATATGAAAATCTACAAATGCTTTCAAATAATCCTTTAGAATCTAGGGGAATTTCTGGTGCAATATTACGAGAACGTCAAGGATTGGCTTTAATTAATAAAGAAAAAAGTGATGTACAATTTAAAATAGACAATCGCGATCTAGAATTAAATGATAGTCGCACTTCGTTACAGATACTAAAAGCACGTCAAAAATTAGAAACAGGAGATATAGCAATAGAAACAGCTAAAGAAATAGAATTAGCAGAAAAACAAATAACTAATATTGAAGCACAATTGGAGCTAGAAAAATCACAACTTATTATTTTAGAAAGTCAAACTTTTGCTAGACAAGAATTGTTGCGTATTACTAAAGAAAATGAAATAGCTTCATATAATCTTAATCGTGATAAATTCAGAAACGATAATATTTACGCTGCTGCTGAATATGCTGCAACGCCAGAAATTACTGGTAATCGCTTTGATAGCGATAGATTAACGTTAGAATTAGCTCAACGTAGGGAATTAATCGCCTTACGCGAACGAGAAATAGCGATTAATAATCAGGCATTAACTGACGGCTTTAGTGAAAGCGATAGACAAGTGGCTCTTTTTGGTAGTCTAGAATTATTTAAATCTAACATGCAACGAGTATTAGATTCGACTAATACATTTGGCAACATCTTTAAAGAAACTTTCTCCTCTCCTATTAATACATTTTTTCAGGATTTAATTGTTGGAAGTAAGTCGCTAGGTGAAACAGTTTTAAGCTTAGCTCAAGGAGTTGTACAAAATCTGGCTCAAATATCAGCGCAATTATTAACTAATTGGTTAATGACTCAAGCACTAGGTGGATTATTTGGTATAGGTGGTGGGGGAACTGGAGGATTAGGTAACGCTGCGATGGGTTTAATTGGCGCAGCCTTTTCCTCTGGAGGTACTGTCGGGAGTACTGTACCACAAGGTTTACTGGAAGCTTATAAAACTGAACGTTTACTAGGAGGGGGTCAACCAGTTTTATCTATTTTAACTAAAGGAGAAGAAGTACTTAGTTTAAAAAATGGCGATGCTCAATTATTTAGATCTCTTAAACAAAATGGGGCTTGGGAAGAATTAAGAAATCCGTCTAATTATGCTCATGGAGGTACTGTAGGGCAAGCTTCTTACTACCCTTCTATACGTACTTCATCAAATAGTACAAATATAACTAATATGTATACCAGTAAATACGAAATAACGACTCAAGATGCTAATTCTTTTAGTAAATCACGTAACCAGCTAGATGCGGAAGCTAATAATAGATTTAGACGTACAACAAGGTTTCAATAATGAATAAAACAATAACAGAAAAATTACTAAAAAAACTTGCGCATGGTTTGCCTATAAAAACAGCTTGTGCTTTATTACGCATAGATTACTCCATTTTCTATAAAGAATATACTAATAATAAAGAATTTGCATTAGATGTAGATCAAGCTTCCGCTTTAGCTCTAGAACAAATCATTTCTAGTTTATTTAGTGATGCATCTTCCAGTGGTAAAATAGCTTTAGAATATCTAAAAAAACGAGATGCCGAAAACTGGTCAGATCATGAAAAACGTGAATTAATACGAAATCAAGAGCGTGAATATTTATTACAATTATTACGTGATTCTCTGCCCAACAATACTTTTATACAAATATTACAAATTTTGGAAGAAAATTTTGATTAAAAAACTCTAGAGTAGCCTCTAGAGTTTACTTCTAATTTGTTAGCGATTATCGACTATTGGCATTAATCATAACCGCGTCCAGTTCGAATGTAATCTGATAGTAGAATAGCCTCTACTCGGATTTTCGATCGATGGAGCGATAGGGGTTAAAGTTTCAGCCCTGTTTTTTGTACCTGTTCTTGCTCGTTTTCGGTAACTAGGGAGTCTCGTGTTAGTCGATCGATCTGGCAAAAATAAAATTGCCTCCCGCGTTCTACCATCCAAAATTGCCCTAACGAATATCTAGTATCTATGTCAGATACCGTTAAATTTTTTACTTCTTTGCTTCTAACGTGCTTTTTTTTCAAGGCTATTAACGCCTCTTCATACGTTAAGTAAAACGTATGATTTTGTATTCCGATATTCGCCGCAAAACTTCCTTGAATAATTACCCAAATTGTATCCAAACTCATTTTACATCTCCTGTTTTGTATTTTCTAAGAATGATGTTCTCTTGTTTCCTTCTACTTTTTAAAGCTCCAATTCGGTAAGAATCCTTGGTCTGTAGAAGAAATTGTGTCCGTTCCTCTAGTGGTAAGGAAACTAGTTGATTGATTTGGTCGAATCGATACTGAGTCTGACGATTTTTGCAATTCATTGACGAAGTTATCGTTAGATAAACATCTTTTTGAACTGGAGTTAACAAGGGGTCGTTGCTCAATGTTTCCTCTAGAGTTACTAGATAGTGGTTCATTGGCGTTTTGGCAACTTGATTGTAATCTACGTACATTATTATATAGCTCTGCAAGAGCAATAGCAGCTTTTTTCGATAGACTACGTACTACTTCTACACCTTCATGCCAGACTGAATATTTTTTGGCTTTAATATTTTTTGTAGGCTGTATAGTTATCATAGTCTCTCTTTAGCGATATATCTAATGTAGCAGGTTTTTTCAAAATTGACAATGGGTTAGATCAAAACTTTTTTAGCACGTGCTAGATAAAACTCACGATCGGCTAACCCATTGTAGCCCCCATTAACACGTAAGGTGACACCTCTAATGTCATCTTTTAAAGCCCATTTACTTAAATTGCGAGAATTCCAGTACCAAACGGCAGAAGTCCAAAAATGGTGTTTGGCTACATAATCAACACCTTCCATTACTCTGTCGTCACCAACCCAGTCACTAAATTTTTGATAATTGTGTCTGCCTGTAAGTTGAATACCCCCAGCACCTTTATATTTTTTACCGTCGCCAGCATAGATGTTACCTAAGTCTTTACGATATTCATAAGCTTGACCACTAGCTAACTCTTTACTAAATCTAAGTGCGCCAGATTCATGTAATACTTGTGCTAAAAAGTGGCAAATAACCAGTGGGGAAACGTTTTGTAGTAGATTTATACTATTATTAAGATTCTTTAGCCTATATTCGTCTATAGTAACGCGACTAATCTCTGCAAATTCAGGGTAGGTTATTTCAAATTCTTTTTTTTCTTCTAAACTATAGTCTTTAATAAACTTTTGCCAAGCTTCTTTACCCTTGTTAACAAAATATGCATCTAAAAAGCTAAGTGCTTGACTCTGATGAGGTTCTAATTCTTTTCCTTTAAGATGATAGAATAAACTACTACCTTTGATTTTACTAGATCCTTTCCAATATTCGGTAAAAGTTTTTAATATATCTTTAGGCAAATCAGTTATTAGCTCATTTGCCGCTAAAGTTTGATTTTTGGTAGGTTGATATAATTGAATATATTTATAAATAGACATAGTTATATAGTAAAAAAAGTAGGTTTATAAGTTATAGATTGAGCTAACATTAAGCCATAAGAAGTGCTGACAAGCCAAGAATAATGATCGTCTTTTGGCAGCCAAAAAGTTAATTTGTCTTTTCCTGACTGCACTGATGTTACTATTGCCCCATTATCACATCTATTTTGCTCGCGTAGTGTTAAAATATGTGCAATAGCTAACGCATTATTAATGTTCTCACAATAACAACCCAAAATAGCTTTTGATATAGTTTGTGCCGACTTAAATTTAATTTCTAAATCTGTAAAAGCTGTAAATTCGGGAAAGTATTCTAAAAATTCAGAACTATTCATTATACCTGTTTATAGTTAGCTATTTCATCAGCATCGATTTTAATTAAATTATTAACTTTAGCCTTGACTTTATTTTGTTTAAGTTTATCTTTATTAATACCTAGAGGTAATTCATTCCCTAGATTAGATCTGAATTCTTCATCAGTAACGGGATAGTTTTCGCCTGTTTTTCTATCTTCTACAATATTCAAACCTAATCTTGTACCTTCGGGTATAGTGTCTTCTTTATAAAATTCTATTTTATTAGTCTCTAACAACGATAGTAAAGTAGGATGGTTTTTTAAAGTTAAATAAGTATCAGAAGAAAAGCCTATATTGTCGCCGCAAGCTAGAATACAGTTTAGTTTATTAATACTACGACAATCTATAGGGTAATTTTCGTTATTTTTTATTGTTGCCATTATAAAGAGGAAATAATAATTTGATCGAATTTAGGTTTTGCAAAAGCAAAAGCTATCTTAAAATTAGTAGTAGCAGCAGGAATAGTCCATGATATTTGTGTTGGACTGATAATAGTTCCTTGAGTAAAAGGTCGTGTAGTAGAATTTTGTAAAGTAACAAAAGCATCTACGTTTACAATGTAAATAATAGCAAAAGTATTATTATTAGTTAAATCAAAAAAATATAAACCTTTTTCATCAGGTATAGTAACATTAGTTTGATTTAAACCGTTTAAATTATAATTACCTACATTGCTGTGTTTATAGATATTAAAATGATTAGAGACATTTAATAACGTATATATTACTTGATTAGATACACCTCCATTAGATGTTGGAAAAATAACTTTATTTACTGGTGTAGTGGGAATAGCTAAAGCAATAGAACTCTCTTGCGCGCCTATATTATAGTTGGGGGATATAAAACGATCGTTACTAATCTGCCAAACAAATGAACTGTTTTTAAAATAATATTGAAACGGATTTATAACAACTTTATAGCCTACAGGAACGTCATAAAATTGCCAAAAAGTGCTATTTTTTCTTTTACGTAAAAAAGCTAATTTATTATCTTGATTAGTCCATAGTCCTGTAGCTCCTGTTAATACGACATAAGGATAGTTAAATATAGGAGTAACAGGGGGCGAAGTCCCAGACCCTCCTGTTTTTTGCAACGTACGATCGAATATATCTATATATTCGTTATACGCAAAAATAGAGCTATATTGCGCGTTGTTATCTATTTCTAAAATATTTGATTTAAAAACCATAGAAACTTATTTTATTATAGTATCAAAAGTTAAACTATTAATCTGCTTTTTTGCACTAGTATTTTATTACTTTCTTTTCCTGTTGTATAACCAGAATAACTTGCTTCTATTGTCCAAACCCAACTAAAATAGCTATCTGTTGAGTCACTCGTTTGATCGGCGATATCATAGAGTATACTTTCCGTTAAAGAAGATATTACACGTAAAGGTATCGTACTTGCGAAACTTGAATAAATACGAACAGTATAAAATTGAGCGGAATCTAAGGTAATATCAGAAGCATCTAGCCAAGGTTTATCATAAATATCAATAGCTGACCAAGACAAAAGCCAATCGCCATTAATCTGACGATAAGCTTGTCTATTTTTTGGTATTGGCGCACGATATGATTTACCTTCAAACGTTATAGTTTTAGCCGAAGCAATACTAGGATCTCCTGAAGTACAAGCTATTTGTACTGTTTGTCCTATTGCAGTAGCTGGTAAAGAAAACCAAGTTTGTCTGCCTACACCGTAAACTAAAGCTTTAAATGTTGAATTAAATGTATTACTAATTTTAGGTGATAAATTTATTTCGTTATGTGACGCTATTTGGTAAGTACTTATTTCATAATTAGGAGAATTAAAAGTACTATCTTTAACGCAAAAAAGAAAAGATTCGTTATCAGTACCTTCTGATGAACTTAAAAGCATCAAATTACCATTTCTTTTATTGAAATCAACTTCAGATATAGTATTTATAGTCCAAGCAGGATTATTAAAATTTAAAATTATAGTGTTATCAGAAATAAATTCAGGATGGTCGTAAATAGTGTTTGTATTGCCAACGGTAGCTATTTTACCTCTTGCGCTAATAGTTTGTCCTGAATTTTGCCACGTACTTGCATTGATTTTATACCAAATATTTAAAGTAGTACCATCTTGAAAATCAGCTTTGTCTATAGCTAGCCATAATCCTAGTTTTCCTAATGCGTTTGTTTGAGTAAAAGGTAAATCGTAAACCACAAATTCATTAGCTAAAATACTACTATCTGGATCTATTTCAGGAGGAACAGTAGAAGTGCCAGTGTAATTAGGATCTAGATAGCCGTAACCTTCACCTGATAGCGGTAATAAAGTATCGGAGTATATAAATCCCTGTATTTCTTGTGTGTAATTAGATCCTTTAGTAATTTTAGTAACTAATATTTGTGTTTTATCACCATTAGCATTATTTTCAAAAATTAAACGTTGTCCTAATTGAATGTTACCGTAGGTACTAGGAGCAACATTGATAGTAAATAATCTATTAGTGTCGTAGCTTTTTTGTATAATATTTTCTGCTATTGCTCTAGCTAAATTAGCTTGGCAAGCTAAATCAGTAGAAATAGAGCTACTTTGATTTTTTCTGTAATCGACTACGTGATAATCTTGACTATACGAAATTTCAGTTGTTTGATAATCTTTATTAGGGTCGGAATATTTGATATTTACTTCATTACTTATTTCGGTTACATCAGTAGTTACTGACTCATAACTACTAAAATAGCTCCCTTCTTCACTAGCTCCTAGAAGTTTATAAGGTAAAGTATATTGATTAGACTCGATTACTGTGTAACCTCGATTACGATTTTTACCTATAGGGTAGTCCAAATTAGGTATAGTAGTTAAATGAGTTTGCGCTAAATCTTGGTGAGTAATATTTGACGAACGTAGTTGCGCTACCGTGGTAAAATTACCTAAAGCGTCATACAAATATCCTAATTGATCGATAGCCTCTTTGTACTTTTGACCGCTACTTGCTAACTTAAATCCATCAAAAGTATAATTGGCAGTCAAAAAATCTGTTTTAATATGAGCTAAATCGGGATAATAAGTACTACTCGTTGTCTCGTCCACTTTAGCTAATTTTAATATCCGTTGTATTCCTATAGCAGGAGAAGTAGCAAAACCTCTGCGCAAAACAGCAGTTACCGCAAAAAACCCATTACCATATTTTTTGACAGGAAAACGGTCAAAAACTATGTAGCAAAAACCTTTATAAGCTGGGGAATTAGGTTCATTTGCTTGGATAGTTGGATCTACTGTTTGATTATACGATCCATTGTAAAATTGTATATAAGGTGAATTAGTTGAAAGAATCGTATCATTTATCTTTAAACTTTCTAGCGTATAAGGTTCGCCAAAAGGTACGCCATTAGTTTCATTTTCATCATAATCACCAACATACGCCAACATGTAAGCACAAGTAGCATAGTACATATATTCTTTTTGTACTGGCGCGCTAAAACCCTTTCCTCCGTTACCTCCTTCGGGCTCTACTTCTTCTAAAACTTCTTCTAAAGGTAACGCCCATATCAAAGTACCTTGATAAGTATGACTACCAGCAATACCTAAAGGAACAGCAAAGCCATATTCTGAAGAAGGAGCATCTTTTGTCTGTAATTTACTAGGAGTATTTTCTTTTTTTGGCATTAATAAACCTAAAAGTACCGACGCTGCAATGCTGATAGCAGAGGTAATTAATACTTCTACGTCCTGAAACTTAGTTTTTCTACAATACAGAAAGAAAATAAGTTTATAAATAATTATCATTTTAATCTTTGCTTTACAGATACTATAATATAATCAACATAAAAAGTTTTCTTCATGCAATTTTTAGAAGTATTACAAAATCTATCAGTTAATTCCTCTCTGCCTTTTAGTTTAGATTTTGCTATTAAGCCACGAGGTGTTACTCAAAAAAATAAGAAATTACAATGCGGTGTAGAAGTACCTATTTATAATACTCTACTGGTAAGAGAAAAAACTTTTATAGAATCATATATTACTGATATTAATCGTAAACGTAATAAATTAGAACAACAAATAGAAAAATTAGCTTACAAACTTAATGTCGAACTAGAACTTAACAGTATGACAGTTGCTCGTGCTTTAGCCAATGGTACTAGTGACGATATCAAAGATAAAGTGCTGTTGACTAAATTTAAAGAAACTGAAGCTAACGACAGTTTTCAGTCATGGAAAGCTTTAAATATTGATTTATTTGCCGAACTTATAGAAGGAATTACGTCTTTAGCATCTGAATCTGTTCGTGATTATTTTTTAATTACTATTTTCATGGCTTCACGTACTTTTGGTAATTGGGATTTTGCCGATACAATGAATTTAACTGTAGATGAATCTAAAGAAATTTTGACTATTTTTTATTCTGAATCAGGTGCTAATAATGATGCGAATGAAGTTATTTATCCCGAAGTTTTACCCGACGTAGTACAAGACTTGGGAAAAGACTAGAAGAAATAGAAGAAAAACTAGAGTTATCAACTAATTGGGATGATACTTACTGGCTACTTTCATCCCTTCTCTCCTTGTCTGACGATCGCTTTAGTTACCTCTATTTTGGTACTTTACTTTGTTCTTTTCTTGATAAAGCTTATGAAAATATTACTGTTGTTATAAACAGAAATAGTATATCTAGTGCTTATGCGGCATTAATTACTTATAACGCTAATTTATCAGAAAAAGGTACACCAGCTAAACTAGAAGATTTTTTACCCTACCCTGTTTTAGAGAAAAAAGAGGAAATTAAAATAAATAAATCCACTTTAACTTATTTACGTTTAATTAAAAAACAATTACCAATTTTTGCGAGAGTAGCTTTAGATAAAATTTTATGAATAAAAAAAGAATAGTAGCCAAATTAAAATATTATTTATATAGTATTGAACAAAACGAAGAAAGCCATCGTTTATTCCATGAACTTAACAACGGTAATTATTCTTTAGATGTGATATACTCTTTATATAACCTTTTTGAAGGTAGTTCATTTTTTTATAAAATAGAAACACTATTAGCTCGTTTATGACCCGATCATTTAAAAAAAGAGACGCACTTTTATCTTATTTTAAACAAAGTCCAGCCCAAGATTTTAGAACAGCAAAAATAGACGATCATGACGATTTTAAAGCTCTTACTAGACATACTTCAATAAAACATCATTTATCACGTAGCTGGCAAGAAATTTATAAAACTGGACTAGCTAATAAGTATCGACTTAAACGACCTAAGTGGCAACGAAATACGTTTATATATTAACTTACAACAAAGACCCTTCAAAAATGGGTCTTATTTTTTATGCACATTCCCTACACACCTTTTAATTTTACTCAAGTTTATCGCCGTATAGAACTCAATAATTTACGTTGGTATGAATTAAATGGTATTTATTGTATTAGCGTTACTGCATTGTTAAAAGCTACAGAAAGTGAATACAAAAAAAATACTATAGCCAAATATATACAAGCTAATCCAGAAATGCTTTCAATATGGAAACAAGCAATGATATATGGTACTGAATATCATTTAGCAATAGAACAAGCTCTAAAGCAAGAAGAAGATTTATCCGAATTAATCTTTGCTAAGTATCTAAAACCATATAAAGCTATTTACGCTTCGGAATTAAGTTTAGTCGATCCGTCCGCTAAAATCGCAGGGACTATTGACTGCATAGTAAAAAATAACGAAGGTAAATACGTATTATTTGACTTTAAAACATCGATACGCCCAAAAGAGCGTAAGCATTGTTACGACTATTTTCAACAACTGGGACTGTATGCGTATTTGTGCGAATCAGTACTAAATATTAAAATCGATCGTGCTTCTATTTTAATGCTAATCTATGATGCCGAAAGTAAAAAAGAATTGGAATGTAAAGAATTTACGTTAAATAACAAACAATTAGAAAAATATAAAAATAAAGGTTTAGAACGAGTAGATAAATTCTATTATAACTTTTTGGATTTCTGATATTGGGCAAACGTCAAGTTTTTACACTATAGTACATTTTGAAAAATATGTCAATGATACTAACTATAAAGATTAAAAAATATGACTTGTTGTAGTACTAATAATATTTTTCAGCATGTAGAATTTCTACCTCCTATTTATTTAGACGATGATATCTATGTCGAATTAAATTCATTAACATCTTTGAATATAGATATAACTTCCTTAGTGGAATGTTCTTTAGCTTTAGTTAATAACAGCACAGTATTACTTACTAGTTGGATTACACAAGTAGATTTAACTAATGGCAATAACTTTGCTCAAAAAGTTATTAAACCTTTACTTCAACGTACTGATTTTAATACAGTACCAGCAGGTCGTTACGTTATCATGTTACGACTGACAACTAATAGTATTACACAAACATATAAAACTAATAAGATCGTTACTATCCTTTAATGCCTACACCAAATTATAATTTTACTTATTTAAGCGCGGGGCAAACTAACAAAGAAAGTGCTATTAATCAAAATCTTGATTATATTGATGCTCTGTGCGCGCCCGTTGTTGGCTTAGTAGGAAAAAATACACATTTACATACCATTCCTCCTGTTACACCTTTAACTAATAGAATTTATCTTACCTCTAGCACACCATCAGGTATTTTTGGCGGGTTTCCCGACCAAATTGCCATTTTTACTACTTTAGGTTGGCTATTTTTTGCACCTAGCACTAGTCAAATTTTTTTTGATGAGGAAGGTGCGTCAATTAGACGATTTGGTTCTTCTTGGATTGCGGGTACAGGTGGAGGTTCAAATGTAAATATCTTTCATAATCCCGTAAATTTAACATCTACTATATTATCTGATTATTATACTGGGCAATCTATAATAGTAAACGCATCTAGTACTATAACTATCGATAATTTAATACCTAATTTTTCTGCTTATGAAATAAAATTAACGGCTGGGACTTTAACACTAACTGCTGGCATCGGTATTACTTTAATTGGAACAACATCTTTTTCAACTTTTACTGTTATAAGAATTTATAGAGTAAATAATGATGTCTATATTTTACCTTTTTGATTATGTATAAATGTTGGGGAATAGCAGCAAGAGTTGGTGTACAAAATTATGATAGTTTTAAAATATTACGTCGTTTTGATACAGTTAAAAAATCTATTACTAGTTTAAAAGATATACCTTTAACTCTAGGTCACGTAGATAATCTAGATACAGAATCTTTTAAAATTGTAGGCAAAGTCTTAGATGCTTTTTTTGACGAGAAAAGAGGTTTAGTTTTAGTTGAGTTAGAATTTTCAGATTTAGCTCGTCTATTTATAGAGAAAAGAGAATTTAATCAACTATCAGTAGGTTATTTTACTAATTTAAAATATTCTACAGGCATCTGGATTGATACTATAGGTATAACAGGATATAAAAATAAACAATATTTTTACGAACTAGAACAAACAAATATTGAATGCGATCATCTAGCTCTATGCACTAAAGCAAGAGCAGGGTCGGTAGCAAGTATCTTTATAGGTAAATATAATATCAATATGGAAAATGAAAATACAGTTCAAACGCTTTTACTAGGTTTGCAAACAGGAATGGATAAATTAAATTTAGAAGTTGATAAACTTTTAGGTGTAAAAGAATCTATCACAACCTTAGCCGATAGCGTTATTATCATGAAAGACTCTATTAGCCTAGTAGAAAAACAAATCAACGTACCTGCAGTTGAACTAAAGGTAGAAAATACTACAAATTTTAACGATGATGTAGCTAGTGAAGTTAGCGCGCGTTTAGAAGTAGCCAAACTATTAGGTGATAGCGTCGATTTAAATAAAAGTTCTTTAGATCTACAAAAAGAATATTTAACTACTCTTTTTAAAGATAGTACTTTAAATGTAACTAAACTAGACGATAAAGACATCAAAATATATTTTGATGTAGCTTCGCAATTAATGTCAATTAAAGATTCTTTATCTAAACAAGAAGTTAAACTAAAAGATACTATTAATGCACAGACTGTGACAAATGAAACAGATATGAGCTTAAACATTTCTAATCAACGTAAAGCTAACCGAAAATAATGCCTATTCAAACAACGTATTCATTTAATCACTCTTATCCACGTTTAGGTAAAAGTGAAGGTAGCATCCACCAAGTAAAAATTGAAACAGGATTACTTGTAGCTACAAGTCCTAACTTAGAATTTGGTCACGCTATTGAAGGTGCAGTACAGTTTTCTACAGGTACTACTGTCACTGCGGGTCAGTCGCGTTACCAAAGAATTCAAGTACAAAAAGCAGGTAGTGCTATTATCGCTTCTGCCAATTTTCAAGGGATCGCAGTATTAGAAGATAAACAACCCGAAGCAAGCCCTCAAGCCTTTCATACTACACTTGTAGACACAAATATGAAAGCAGCTTATTACCCTTTTAATGACGTTAAAGTCATGAAAAAAGGTAAAATTTGGGTAGAATTTGATGTAGCTGTAAGTAATGCTAATCCTAGTATTTTGCCAATTAACTATATAACCACGGGTTTAAATGCAGGTAAATTTACTACTGGTGCAGGTACTCTAGCTACTTCTGTTAAGTTATTAACTCCTACGTATTTAGATAGTAATAATAAAATATGTGGACTAGTAGAAATTAATCTATAAAAACAATGCCTAATTCTTTATTTTTACGTCAACAATTAGAATACTTAACTAAAAAAATAGTTGAGACTTCTTATCCTGAATTACTTTTTGCTTCGGGAAGACTATGCCCTTTTTCTTATGAAGGTGGTAATAATGAAACTATTGCTTATACTTTATTTACGAAAGAAGGTGAGACAGCAATTTTAGCTAATGGTGCGACAGATATTCCCACTGTTTCGGCGTACGTTGAAAAACGTTTTGCTGAAATTTATACCATAGCAAATAAGTTTGAATATACTTTATTCGACTACGACCATGCGCAAGAAGTAGGCATGAATATTAATGCGCGTCTAGGTCAAGCAGCTAGAGAAGTAATGGAGCGCGATTTAGACTTAATTGGCTATCAAGGTCGCGTAGGTGCTAGACTTTTAGGATTATTAAATCAACCAAATGTTCCTTTATTTGTTATTCCTAACGATGGCAACTCTAATGGAGGTGTCAACTCTACTTTATTTAGACACAAAACAGCAGAACAGATTTATCGAGATCTTGTTAACTTTGTATCTAGTATTCGTATTGACACTAATGGCGTTGAAGTGGCTAATAAGTTACTTTTAACAGTAGAAGATTACGAAATTATTACTGCGTTACCTTTCCCGAATAACTCGGCTGCGGGTAAAACCGTATTAACTTTCTTCTTAGAAACGCAAAGAGCTAGTGGCGGAATTAATGAAGTGATTTCAGTTCCGTTTTTACGTACTAGAGGAACTAATGGCATGATGGTTGCTTATCGCGATCAAGACACTAAATTAGAGTTTTTTATGCCTAGAGAAATTTCTTTATTACCTATGGAATATGCCAATCTAACTTATTCTTATCCTCTTTGTTGTAGAGTTGGCGGTGTAGTTGTTTATAAACCTATGTCCATGAAATACGCTAATTTCTAAAATGTCTGATTGTATTACTATAGATTCTTGTTATCTTTTACATTTATTAAAAGATTTATTATTTGATGAATTAGGTACTTATACGTATACTAATAATTTTCAAACTAAAGCAATAGCAATAGGACGTACACCAGAAGATATTAAATGCCAAGGTTTAGAAGTTATTATTCCTAAATTACCCGATTTAATATCAAGTGAAAGAACCTCAAGTAATATAGTTGAAAAGCTAAAATGGAAAATATTTATTTATGATAGAAATGATACTATAGTAGATATAAATAAACTTTTAAATAAATTAAAAAATATTAGTTCTTTATATAATTATATCTATATTCCATCGTCAAATACTAATAAATATTCAACTTTAGTTTTTAATATTATCCATTATCAAACACATATTTAATTATCATGGCACTTACCGATATTTTCGTACCTGAAATTTCTAATTGTAGAGAAATTAATAACGCAGGTAGTTCTCTTTTAGTAGCCCCTTTGCCTCTTTGCGCAGAAGAACCTATTGTTTACTCTGTGGAAGCTGATGTTGCCGTAGCAGCTAACGCTACATCTTTAGTTCTTAATGTACTAACACCTTTAGCTGTTTTTGTTCTACGTAAAGGTAGCGTATTAGCTTTTGGTTCTAATAGAGTTACTGTGACCGCCGATACACAAGTTTCTACCGCAGGGTCGCCAAATACTGTCCCTATCGAACCAGCTACTGCTGCTATTGCTGCTAACGCTACCGCCGAAACTTGGGGTGCGCTTAAAGTATTGTCGCCGACAAACTTGCCTATTGATAACGCATCTCAGATGGTCAATAGAACTGACCTTAGCAATGGTCTTCAAGGAGCAGAAACTAAGACTAAAGTAATGATGACATCCCAGTGCGAAGTCATTACTCGTCCCGACGATCGCGCATATTGGGATTTTGTTTTTAAAGCAGCCCAATCTGATGTAGATATTTACGCACTACTTATTAGAGGTAACGATCTGCGTCATGCTTACGGTCGTGCAAAAGTTTCTAATTTGAACGAAGGTGGGCAAATTGAGGAAATTAACAGAGTAACTTTTACTTTGAATTTCCAAGCTCCTTATGCTTCTCCTAGTCTGTTTGATTATCTAGATACTGCCGAACAAACTACGTTAAATACAGTTAGACGTTATGCAGGCTTAGCTCCTTTGACATAGTATGAAACAGGTAAATCTTTTTTGTAGTAAAGTTTTTGTCACTTCGGTAGGTTTTGTCGCAGTAAATTTCATTAAACCTGCTTTAGAAGACTATATTAAGAGTAATTGTATTTTTAATATAGAAAAACATGGTTTACCTGTTTTTTATTCTTTGTCTTCGCTATTTTACATGAGTTGGCTACGTCAAGCATCAGATGATGAAGGTGTTAGTTATACGCCAAAATATATCTTAGGACGTAATAAAGATGAAGAAAACACATAAAGATAGTTATTTTACTATTCAGTTAATGACATTATCTAATGACAGAAAATTAACGATTATGGTGTCTGAAGTTTTAGAAGGTTTAGAATCAAAAATTATTTTAAATACAGAAACACTTATATTTGATTTTGCCTCTGATTACAAAAATCATCCTAACTACATTGATTTTAAAAATTTATTAGACAATATAGCAAAATTAGGTGACGCTTTTAGAACACTTCTATACCAAGAATAATGACCATTTTACCTATTAGTCCTGCCGAATATGGAAGAGTCCGACCTGTTCTGACTTCAGGAAGCAGTGGGAGTGGAGGAGGTGGAGCTACTGATGTTACTAATGGAATTAATAATTCATCTAGTATAGCTAACGTAGTTAATAATACCGCAACTATAGTATCTACTACTAGTGCATTAGACGATAACTTAAAACTAGTTTTACAAGACAACTATATAATTCCAGCTAATAGTTCGATTACTATTAATTTTAATTTAGAGAACGGAAGTAATCAACCTATTATAGTTTTTACTAATCCCGTAAATAGTGCCTTGATTTATGCTGAATACCGAGAAAATAATTCTGATATCATCGTACCTTTTTATTCTATTTTAGATCCCTCTATAGCTACCTATACTCCTTTAGCTCAAGAACAATATTTTTTAAATTTACCTATGGTAGATTCTAAAACTATTGAAATAATCTTTTCTAATGCTGGGACGCAAGATGCAAATATTACGTTACTAAACTACACTAATGTTAGAAAACAAACACCATATATTAGTGTAGCTAAAAATATTGAGTTTCATGCAACTACGATCTTTACTACTAGTAGTTTTGGGCAACAACTTCCTGAAAGTTTAAGACACAAAAAACCAAAACTACTCGATATTAGATTAACGCGGTCTGGAACTGTATCAAACGCTGAAGTTCTTGATTTAGAAGCAGAAATATTATGGAAAAATGAATACGCGCTTTTTTCTCCGTCACAAAGGTTGTTTTTACGACGTTTACTATTTTCTTCTGGTCAAACACTAAATAGACTAATTATAGATGGTTCTTTATTTAACGAATTAACTTATCTTTATAGTGTGAATTGTTTAGGTCGCTCTAATTCGGCAGCCACAATAGAATTGAGTACTACTATTATATATTGACATGAAACAAATAAGATTACTTAGCTCTAATTTTAGTACTATACAAGAAATATTTAGTTCTAACACTTTTAATTATAATAGTTTTACTTTTTTTGTACAAACTTCGGTCGCTAACAATTTAACTGTACAAGGTTCTATAACAGGATTAAACTGGACAAATATTCCTGTTTATCAATTAGCCTTGGGACAATTAATTAATAGAAGTGTAGGCGCATTAATTTATGCTGCAAATACTAGTTATTTAGTTCAATGTTCGGGTTATAATTACATTCGGGTTCTACAGACAGTCGCTACGAGTACTATCTTAGATCCACTAATTACTTTTAATAATTATTCTGATTTTGAGTATATTATTAACAACACAAGTGCCGTATTACCCGTAGCCAATATTACGCTGTCTAATAATGCTCAAGCGAGACCAATCCAAGGAAGGGTATTAACACCAACTAATTTACCTACTGCAATTTCTGGCGTTGGTCAAATACCTTCTTTAAGTCCTAAAGGCGCAATAATAACAGAAAATTATAAAAGTACCTATAAAGCTTTTGCTGGTGGTTTAGAAAACCAAACATTAGCAGCTTTTCAAGGAACTTCTCTAGGAACTAATGCGACCATTCATGCGCAAAACACTAATTACACCAGTGCTACGTCAGGTAATTTACTTATCCTAAGAGGAGGCACTAACCGAATAGTAATAAATGAAATTAACTGTGGTTGGATGCCTAATAATGCTGATTTTGCAATGGGAGTTAAAATAGTAAAGCAGATATTAACAGGTACACCCACGTTAGTTACTGGCTCACTTAGGACACCAGTAGCAGTTTCAGGTAGCTCAACTAGCACGGGCAATTTATGGATAGCCAGCAGTAATGCAGGTGTAACGCTATCTGGTTTAAGTGTAGCTGGAGGTGGCGTTCTAAAATCTAAAGTTTTACGTACTCGTCCAGATAATGCTAATCATTCAGGCGCAGAACAAAGCTGTTTTATGGAGCTAACACAACCTGTAGTTTTAGAAAACAATACAGAATATTTAATAGTTTCTATGTATATAGCTGGGGGTACAGTAAGATATCCACATGCTAGCGTTATTTGGTGTGAATATTAATATGAAAAACTTAGATAAATTATTAAAAAATAAATTTAAAAACTTTTGTATAAATGTACATGAAGATTTAAAAGATGAGTTGCGTAAGCCTAGATTTGAGGAGGGTTTTATCGGACGTAAAACACAAAAAAGTAGTGGTGAAATAGTAGAAGAAAGTCGAGCAATTTATGATACTGGAGAACTTTCTGATAGCCAAGAACTTTTAATAAAAAATTTTAAAGGTACTATTGCATATACTGCCGATCACGCTCCTGAAGTTTATTTTATTGACGGAGGAGGACGACCTTGGATTGAAAGATATATTCAAGAACAAGGTAAAGATAGTTTCAGACTTAAATTTAAAGAAAGTTAATGCGACATTATTGTAATGCTTCAGAAACTGTTTTTTTTGTCGATTTTGAAGTATATGGAACTAAAAATATATTTGTCGAATTAGCCGTTTTAGATAATTGTCCAGCATTATTTAATGTTGTAATAGATAACACTATATATTTACTTCAATGTCCTAAAGAAGCGTTAAATAAAGGTTTAGTTAGACTAACAAAAGCTACTTTTATTATAGAGGGAATAACAAAAAATGACTTGTGAAAACTGCGAAAAATGTAAAGAACAAAAGAAAAAAATAATAGATAGCATTATTAACGAAGGTTTTAGTTTACAAGAAGCGGAATTAATTTATTTTAGAAAATACAATGGACGAAAAAATAAAGCTTAATGATGGCTTTGCGTCGTTTATGTCATCTGTTTCAAATAGCGCAAGTGGTGTAGGAACATCTAGAGACCCAAGTTCTTATAATCAGATTAATACTGCTAATATTTTAAGTTATCAAGAATGTCAAAGTTTATATAGAAACAGTAAAATTATTGAAAATATTATATGTAAAGTACCCAATGCTTCCATCGATTCTATTATAGGATTTGATATTTCAGGGAGCGCAAATGACACTAATTTTACTCGTGAGTTTTTACTATGGTTAGAAGAGTTAGATTTTTTAAATAAACTAAAAGAAACTTGCTATTTATCTAGACTACTAGGCGATGGATATTTATTATTAGATATTAATGACGGGAAAAAATATGATGAAAAATTATTTATAGATAATATTAAATCTTTAGACTTTTGTTTACCAAAAGGACAAGATGAATGTTTTCCTGTAGATAATTGGTTGTACCCAGAAAAATATAATATTAACTATTATAATCAAGAAAAAACACAACAATTAACATACCATAAATCAAGAATAATTCATTTAACAGGTAAAAAATTATTCGGTCAAATGCTACGCGAAAATGGAGGACGTAACGATTCTATTTTAAATCAAGTTTTTCAAGCTTACGCAAAATGGGAAACAGCGCAAACAGATGTTAAAAATCTATTAGCCTCCCATTCTTTAATTACTTTTGCTGTAAAAGGTTTGTCACGGTTAGTCGCTACTTGCGAAGGTAAGTCATCATTATGGAATCGGTTTGAGACTATGATGATGTCTATGAACGTGATGAAAGGTGTCCCCTATGATGCCGACAGTGAAAAAGTAGAGTTTATTAACCGTAGTTTTACTGGAGTTAAAGAAGGTTATGAAGTACTAACGGAAGCTTTATTGGCGACTACCGATTTACCTTCATATATTGTTTTTGGCAGCACCAATGGAACAGCTTTTTCTGAGTCGGGTTTAAGTGAGAGGATGGCATTCGATCAACAAGTACAAAACTACAATAAACACGTCATTTTACCAGCATTAAAACAATTAATTGGTATCGCACAAAAATGTAAAAATAGTCCAGCATATAACCAAAAATATATTACTCCTATTTTTGGCTCTACCATAGTTCTAACCGATTTAGAACAAGCTACGTTAGCTAAAGAATTAGCGGCAAGCGACACAGCTTATATAAGCTCAGGAGTACTAGATGCGCAAACAGTAAAAAATTCCCGCTTTGCTCAAACGGGAAAAATTGGTTTATTTATACAAACTTAATTGCCTGTCTGTTAAATACTTATAAGTTCCGCTTATACCCTCAACAGAAATAGTCTGATTGAATTTTCCTATAGCTACTAAACCTTTTGAGAGTGTGGGTAAGTAGAAAGGGGACTTTTTGTTTGATAAAATAGACTTATCATGAGGGAGTAAATTGGCATTTAACACAGCTGATGGAAGTATTCACCGATGTTTAGAAGCTGAAATCAATAAAGGAGATTTGTCTGTTGACTATAGATATCGTCGTTTAATAAAAAAGGCAAGATTCGCAGCGATAAGAAATCAGCAAAAATATCTTAAATACGTACTAAGACGACGGGAGCGGCTGGTTCAGTTTGTTTCATAAAAAATCCCCTACTGCAAAGCCTTAGGGGAAAGTTAAGTGAATTTGGATGATAGCGACATTCTAATGCGCATTAAATCAGTTGTCAAGATTAAAATTGTTCTACCATCCACTGCATTAATTGCTCGGCTGTGTGTTCTGGGTATCTTCGCGCGCGGCGTTCTAGCATTTTTTCAAAATGTTCGATGTCCACTAGCTGGTCGGTTGTCATGTTGTCACGATCGCATTTAAAATGAGGTTGCCCGAACAGGTGCATATTTACTTTGATGGTTACATCACGAAAATAACCTTGTTTCGCCATCGCTTTGTAGCCGTCCTCGCCGTATTGTTCGATTAACTTCTCTTTGAGGATATCAGTGTACGAGCGGCGAGTGATTTTGGATTGGCTGCGTAATTTTAAACGTTCGTTGCGTTCTTCCTCAGTGCGTTGAATACCAAAGGCGGTGTCGGCACGTCGCTCTAAAGCTTCAAACGCGGCGGCTTGCACTAAAACTTTTCCTTCAGGTACTTCACTCCAGAGAAGAAGCACAATATTAATAGGTAGTAAATCGAGGTTTGCATTTTCTCCTTCGACTTTACTTTTTACCGTAAATTCGGATAGCGACTTCCCCTCTCCCAGTAAGGCTTTCAAGCTATTTTTTTGGAAAATTTGCGATAGCCGTTTTCGGTCTAAATTTACTACGTCGCATGCCTGCCCTTTGGATAACCGATACTCGCCATTAGGTAATTGGAAAACATCAAGTTCGGTATCTCCTAGTTTAATTGTCGCGCGAACAGCTTTTTGTGTTGTCATGTTAATATCCTTTTTGTGTGATAGAATAATTTTACTGCGATTCTATCTTAAGCAGTACCGATGGTATTGACGGCTGGTAATGCTCTAACATTACCTTTCGTTGTCGGCTATGGACATTATAACAAAAAAATCGAGAGCGCGCCGCCCCCGATTAAAAAGTAATTCAGTTTTAATTACAAAGCATTGATTCTTACTTGTTTATGATCGCGAACTTCAAAAATACAAGCCTTCTCATCAGCTCCAAAGTATTTATACAAGAAATCTTCACCTGTCATTAATTCTAATAGTTCTTCCAGTGTCTGTTCTTTCGCATTACCCTCAACAATCCAAGCTTATTAGAAATTTTGTACCATAATAGTATGGATAAAATTGCTCAGTTTTTATTACCCCGCTTTCAACGCTTTTGTGTACAGATTCATAATGATTTACAAAATGAATTGCAAACACCACGTTTTGAAAGCGGGTTTATTGGGGTAACGACCGTTCGCCAATCTGGTGAAATTGTACAAGAAACGCGTAACATTGTAGATACGAAAGAGTTATTGAATAGCCAGCAATTAGAAGTTAATGGATTAAAAGCCAAGATTAGTTACAATGCTGACCACGCTCCTGAAGTGTACTTTTTGACTCACGGCGGGCGACCTTGGGTAGAAAGATACGTATCAGAAACAGGAGAGTCCGAATTTAGAGAAAAGTTTAAACAGGTATAAAAAATCCCCCAAGTCGGGGGATTTCTATTTTACGATCGTTTAGTTATTGATAGACAATTTTCAGGGAGTTTAAAATTAGGATACGCAATATTCCATGCTTCGTGAGGATAAAGTAATTTCTCCCCAAAGCGCGGGCAAGGAACGCGTTTTGGCTCTAAACCTAATGATTGCGTAGTAACTTTTAATTTTCTCCAATTGAAAGATTTTTCTGAACAATTATTAAACTTCGCAATTCGAATAATAGAAGACCAATCAAATAGCTCATCGATGACTTCGGATTGTTGTTCGATTGTCGCGTCTGCTAATGCTAATTCGGCTTCTAAACGTTCTTTTTCTTCAACAAGAGCTACCATTGCCTTTAATGCTTCGAGATACGTTTGAGGTGCTTGTGGGATAACTGCGGTCGATTCTACTTTGAAACCTGCTAATTGATGTAAGAAGACTCTTAATCCGCATTGAGCAAATTTCATCAATAAGTCTGGCTTATATTTACAAACGACTTCTAAAATTTGATTTTCGTTGAGTAGCGCAACGGAGCGTAACCCTATAGCCGTCTTTATTTCAGCCGATAAAAGTGTCATTTGCGCAACGCTTTGTAACTCACCATTTACGTAACGAGACACAGTCGCTTTGTCCTTATCAATCATCCGCGCTACTGCACTAATTGACGCGAATGCCTCCCCAGTTTCTTGATTGATTACCAATTCCAAACCCTCTTTAATGTAATTTACGAGATTCATTTGTATTCTCCAAGTTGTGATAAGATTACTTTACAGCTAACTTATCTAAAGCTGTGCCGATGGTATTGACGACTGGTAATGCTCTAACATTACCTTTCGTTGTCGGCTATGGACATTATAACAAAAAAAATCGAGAGCGCGCGAGACGGGTAAATATGTTTTTCTCTCTAGATTTACCGAAAAATTAGGTCTAAAGCCTCCCCCTTGTAGGGGGACTTTCAAAACCTATCGTACATCTTGTACTGAATCCATTGTCAATCTTATGATAAACTTGCTATCATAAGAACAGGAGGAAAACACCCATGTTCGTTCTTGAGTTCAAAACCTACGGTAAGACCAATCAGTTCAACGCAATTGATGAAGGTATCCGTGTAACCCAATTTATTCGCAATAAATCGATCCGCATTTGGATGGATGGTGGTGCTAAATCATGGGTTGAACTTTCAAGACATTGCGCAGTTTTGGCTAAAGAATTTGACCGTATCTTGTTTGGGTTAACAAACAAATATTAAGAAATGTTTAAATTAACAAAAAATTAGTTTACATCACAAAAA
>JACCDX011287935.1_pt1 | contig 37241 bp, 20 predicted proteins | sample 7449681 | NCBI WGS metagenome assembly JACCDX01 (sample SAMN15323450, study PRJNA562643) | freshwater metagenome | isolation source: river surface water | place: USA:Blue River Watershed | collected 2017-08-18
GGTAACTGGTTCTAATTCAGATGAGGCATTTGTTTATGATGAAAGCAAGTGTAAGAGAGATGTGGGTCATATCTTAGATGCGGTAGCAACTGATGTTTACTATGGTGGAAACGAAAGAAGTATAACTTCTGGTGAGTTCTATTATAGATACCCATCATCAGCAACTGGTTCACAATTGGATGAAACATTAGATGGTATTCGTTACGCATCTCAATTAGCACAAAAAGTTGTTGTAAATACTATATTTGCACAACCAAACGCAACGGCTTCAGCAGTTCATACGGCATTAAAAGCTAACAAATCATTCATACAAGCAGAAACAATAGCATTTGTATCTTCTTCTTGGGCTGGATTGGCATATACTGAAAGTAAGTGTAGACGTGATGTAGGATTAATCATAGATGCAGTAGCAACTGATATTCTTTACGGAGGAAATCAAAGAAGTGCAACTGCTGGGCAATACTATTTTAAATATCCATCTCAAGCTACTGGTTCACAAATTGATTCTACATTAAACGCAATTGATTTCGCAGGTGGTACGGCTAAGAATGTAATTACAAATACAACATTTGTAACCGCATCTCAATCAGTATCGGCATCGGTTGAATTATTAAGAAACAATAGAGCATTTATCCAAAACGAAACAATAGCTTGGTTAGATTCAGCTTGGAGTTTCTTTGAATATAACAAAGAGAAATGTAGACGTGATATTGGTTACATCGTAGATGGTGTAGCAACTGATATTCTTTACGGAGGAAACGAAAGAACTGTGATGAGTGGTGACTTCTATTACAAATATCCATCTAAGGCAACTTTATTGGGAGATGGTGATGGTGTAGGACAATTAGGACAAACTAAAGATGGTATTCTTTACGCAAGTAGAATAGCTCAGAAAGTTGCACAAAATATTCCATTTGTAACAGCATCATTAGCAGTATCTGCATCATTTAGTTTATTAAGAGATAACAAAAACTTCATAGCATCTGAAAGTATTGCATATGTGAGTTCTTCTTGGAGTACTGTTTATTACAATGAAGCAAGTTGTTCTCGTGACGTGAAATATATAACCGATGCGGCAGCAACGGATTTATTGTATGGTGGAACTGAAAGAAGTGTAACCGCTGGTTCATACTATTTCTTATTCCCATCAAAAGCAACGGTAAAAGGTGTACCATCTGAAGCAGCACAATTAGACCCAACAATTACAGGTGTAAGATACGCTGGTAAATTAGCAAGTAAAGTTGTGACAAACCCAACATTTGTAATGCCTTCGGCATCATTGATAACAACTGTTAATTTATTAAAAAATAATAAAGAATTAATTCAAAAAGAAACTATAACATTCTTAAGTTCTTCTTGGAGTACATTAAAGTATAATGAAGTAAGTTGTTCTCGTGATTTAGGATTTATCATAGATGCTATTAGAACTGACTTAGTTTATGGTGGTAATGAAAGGAGTATTGAAGCTGGGTCTTACTACTATAAAATTCCTTCAGTAGCTATTTACGATAGTTATACTGATAACGGAACAATTGGACAAAAACTTCAAACTGTTGATGGTATTGATTTCGCAAGAGGATTATCTGAAAAGGTTGTTGCAAATACTTTATTAACTTACTTATCACCAGCTACTAAGAGAAGACAAGCAGCTGATAGATTGAGAGGTTCTAAGGATGAATTGAAACAAAGAGCAATCGGATACACAAACGGAGCATTCCCTTACTTAGTTTACAACGAAGCAAGTTGTTCTCGTGATACTGGTTTAATTGTGGATGCTTGTTGTACGGATTTATTGTATGGTGGTAACGAAAGAGGTATTGCGGCAGCATCTTCCTACTTTACAGGTCAATACGGAAGTGCGATTGCAGTGACTAGAGACCAACTTTTAGAGACTTTGGAAACAAATAGATATTTAAGAACAAGAGCAGAGTTTATAGCAGCTGGTGCACCTGTTGAAGCATTTGGTTCATTGATTGTGGCAACTGGTATTGACTACTCTTATAATGGTAGTGGTGTAACATTCAAAGCATTACCTCCAAATCAGGGTGGTAGTGGTGTTGCAAATCCATTATACGAAATTACGGAATTAGGTGGTGGTAGAATCTACTTTACATCTGGTAACGAAACTGGTGACTTTAGAATTGGTACGGGCTTGAGTATTAATCAGGCAACTGGTACTCTTGTGGGTAGAACATTTAGTAAATCTCTATTCTCATTAGTAACTCCGTTCTCATTGGCACTTCAAATTTAAAAAAGAAAATAAAAATAAAAAGAAATGGCAGAAGTTTTTGTACCGTTAAATCGATTCCAGTCAGTAGTAACAGGACTGACTGGTGAACCAGATGAAATTTATACAACGCCGGCAGGTGTATCATCAATTGTGTTATCTTGTCAAGTTACAAATAATAGTTTGGTAACACAGCCTGTAACTATATTTGTAACATCAAACAAAGAATTGCCTGTGCCAAACTTTGATAATGTGTATAGTGGTAGTTCATTTATAAGTTCTTCTGTATCTTTATTAAATTTTAGTGGTAGTTTTGCTAGTGCATCGTTATTATTAAATGCAAATAGACAATTTTTAAGAAAAGAAATAGCAGCATATACACAAAATCAAAATAACCTATCAGAAACACCATTTACTTTTATATCATCGTACTTTGAACAAAATACTTTGGATGATGTGGATGCAATAAAATATGATATAGTTAATAATACAACTATTAGAACAAATAAAGCAGCAAAAGCTTATTTTGACAAAAATGGTGTATCTGCTATTGATTCAACTGAATATTCTGCATCAATATTTGCTTTAGATTATTTAAAAGTATTATCAAATCAAATTATAAAAAATCAATCAACAACAGGCTCAGCTCTTTCTCCTTTATTATATCAAAGTGGAGTTACTCAATCTGTATTGTCTGGATTTAATAACGGACCTGATGCTGGACTTTCTGCATCACTATATGTTGTAAATTCTTTAGTAGATAGTATTAAAGCTACAATTGAATCTCCTGTGTTTGTTGAGCAAGAAGCTGTAAGATTGGTGACAAACGTAACAATTCCGCCAGCAGATTCACTTTCTCCAGTAGTTTCTGGTAAATTAGTATTAGAAGAAACATACGGATTTATTGTTTCTGGTTCAACCGAATTAACTGTGGTTCTTTCTTTGTTAGAAAGTGCGAATGAATAACAATAATATCATTGATTGATATTTATAAGGGATTCTCTATATTTATAACAAAGCTGGAAAGTAACGCATGGCAATAAGTAATCTATTAACGGGTAGGGTAAGGGTAGTAAGCCCGAAAAATGTAACATCTGATAGGTATCAATTCTTGGATTTATCTCAAGCTGAACCAAATTTAGGGGTTCCTGATTTTTCAGCTTCACTATTAACTAATCCAGCTATTGTAGTTTCGGATAGTGATGGTAATAGAGGATTTGCAAGAACAATTAGTTTAGACCAAATTTCAGGTTCTTTTTCTGGTTCATTTCAAGGTGATGGTGGAAATTTAACAAATTTACCTGCTGCAACTAGAATAGCTAGTGGTTCGGCAACAGCATCTTTTGTAGATGGAAATTTAGTTGTAAATACAAATACAACAATTCAAGGAAACTTAATTGTAGAAGATTCTATATTTGCTGAACAATTAATAGTATCTTTCATTTCATCTTCCGTAATATATTCATCTGGCTCAAATAAATTTGGAGATGATATATTAGATATACAACAAATAACTGGTTCACTTAATCTTAGTGGTAGTGCTACAATAACAGGCTCTCTTAAAGCACAAGAAATAACAGGTTCTATATCTGGTTCATTTACTGGAGATGGTGCTGGATTATTTAACATTCCTCGTTCGGCATTTAGTGGTGATTCATTTAGAATAGCTAGTGGTAGCGTAACTGCATCAGTAGACCCTTCATATGGATTTAAAGTTGAATCTGCGGATAGTGGTTCTGAATTTACTGGTAGTGTTGAAATTAGTGGTAGTATTTCGGCATCTTTATTTATTGGAGATGGTAGAGGATTATTTAATCTACCTGCATTAACAGCAACATTAATAGCTAGTGGTTCTACAACGGCATCAATAGCTCCAAATACTGGACTTAAAGTTAATACATTTGCACAATTTGATTTTAGTGTATCTGCCTCAATGTTTACTGGTAGTGGTAAGGGATTATTTGATATTCCACAATCAGCATTATCAGAAGATGCAACATTAATAGCAAGTGGTAGTGTAACTGCATCAGTTGCACCAAATATTGGATTTGTAGTACAATCTACTCAATTTGGTTCTCAATTTACCGGTAGTATGTTTGTTACTGGAAATATTGAATTGGGAGTTGGTGGATATTATAGTGGTAGTGGAGCAAAATTATTTGATATCCCTCGTTCTGCATTAACTCCGGATGCTTTAGTAGCATCGGTAATTGCAAGTGGTAGCGTAACGGCATCGGCATCTCCAAATTTTGGATTTAGAGTACAATCTTGGGAAAGTGGTTCACAATTTACAGGTTCTTTATTTGTAAGTGGAGCTAACGGTATTGAAATTGTATCTGGTTCATCATACTCTGGTAGTGGTGCTAGATTATTTGATATTCCTGTAAAGGCATTAAAGGATTTAGACCTTTCAAAAATTAGTAGTGGTTCTGTAACTGCATCTATTTCGCCTGATTATGGATTTAGAGTAAACACAATATCAGCATTTAGTGGTAGTATGCACATATCAGCATCAGCACAATACTATCCATCCGAATCTATAAATACGGTATATAATGTAACTTATCCTGGTGGAACTGATTGGTCATTTACTGGAGCAGCTAGTGGATTTAATCCAACTTTAACTTTAGTAAGAGGTATAGAGTACATATTTAATGTAAACACAAGCGGACATCCATTTTTATTAAAAACAATAAATTCTACTGGTACTGGTAATTTATACAATGATGGTGTGGTTGGTAATGGAACTCAAGTAGGGGCAGTTACATTTACAGTTCCTGCAAATGCACCAAACACACTTTATTATAATGACCAATTTGCTGGTTCTATGTATGGTACTATCAATATAGTTGATGGTTTATTACAAAGAGAAGCTGGTGTAGTTATAACTGGTAGTTTGAGTGTTAATGAGGCGGTAAGAGCAAGAGAATTTACAGGTTCAATAAGTGCATCTTATATTCAAGGTAATGGTGCCGGTTTGTGGAATATTCCAAGAGCAGCTTTAAGTGGTGACTCTCCTAGAATTGCAAGTGGTAGTGTAACCGCATCTGTATCACCAAATGAAGGATTCAGAGTAATCTCAATAGATAGTGGTTCTCAATTTAGTGGTTCGGTAAATATTAGTGGTTCTTTATATGTTACAAATTTAGTTTCAGCACAACAAATTAGTGGTTCTTCTATATCGGGTTCTTTTGAAGGAGATGGTAGTAGATTAACTGGTATAATAGTACCTCCTCAAGTTGCAACAAAAATTGTATCTGGTTCGGTAACTGCTTCTGTATCTCCTGTTGATGGATTTGTTGTAACTTCTACTGAATTTGGTTCTACATTTAGTAGTAGTTTAAATATTAGTGGTAGTGTTTTCACATATGGCCGTATATCAATAGAATCTGGTTCTGGATATTTTAGTGGTAGTGGTGAGAAATTATATAATATACCAAGAGCAGCTTTAACACCAGATGCGTTATTATCTACTGAAATTAAAAGTGGAAGTGTAACAGCATCGGTAAGTCCTGATTTTGGATTTAAAGTATTATCTGCTGAAAGTGGTTCACAATTTACAGGTTCTTTATTTGTAAGTGGTGGTATATCATTAGCAAGTGGTTCATCTTATTCTGGTAGTGGTAGATTATTATTTGATATTCCAAAATCTGCAATTTCTGATTTAGATGTATCAAAAATTTACTCTGGTTCTGCAACGGCATCTATTTCTCCTGATAAAGGATTTGAAGTATTTGCAGCAGTATCAAATTTCTCAGGTTCAATATCAGCATCTGTATTTAGTGGTAGTGGTGCTGGATTATTTGATATCCCTCGTTCTGCTTTATCATCTGAAGTATTTAGAATAGCAAGTGGTAGCGTAACGGCATCAGTAAGTCCTGATGAAGGATTTAAAGTAGAATCAATTGATTTGGGTTCTCAATTTAGCGGAAGTTTATTTGTAAGTGGTGGATATATTAGAGTTGAGACAGGTTCGTTTTTCTCTGGCTCTGGTGCTGGATTGAAAGATATTCCTAGAAATGCATTAACGGAAGATGCTTTAATATCTACCGAAATTAAAAGTGGTAGTGTAACTGCATCTGTTTCACCTGATTTTGGATTTAAAGTTCAATCATTAGAAAGTGGTTCTCAATTCACTGGTAGTTTATTTGTAACTGGTGGATATATTAGAGTTGAAACGGGTTCATTCTTTAGTGGTAGTGGTGCGGGATTATCGGATATTCCTGAATCTGCATTATCATTCAAAATTAATAGAATTGCAAGTGGTTCGGCAACGGCATCTATTTCGCCTGATTATGGACTTAGAGTAAATACATTCTCTACAATTAGTGGTAGTTTTATAGTATCATCTTCAGCAAGAGAATTGGCATACTACGATATTGATACTGTATTTAATGTAACAAATGCTGGTAGTAGTGCATACAATATTAGTAATAGATTAGTAAGTGGTTCAAATCCAACTTTGACTTTAGTTAGAAATATAAACTATACATTTAATGTAGATGCATCAGGTCATCCATTCTGGATTAAAGAAGTTAGTAGCACTGGTACTGGTGATACATATGATTATTGGGTAACTAATAACGGAGATGATAGTGGTGTAATAACATTCTTAGTTTCTGGAAGTGCTCCTGATACATTGTATTATAATTGTCAATTTCACGGAGCAATGGCTGGTACTATTAATGTAGTAGATGCATTATATGTTCCGGCTGAAATAAAATTAATTGGTGAAACTAAAGTTGAAGGAAATATTACGGCTTCGATGTTTAGTGGTAGTGGTAAGGGATTATTTGATATACCATTCTCAAATTTAACTGGAGATGCATTTAGAATCGCAAGTGGTAGTATAACTGCTTCGGTAGCTCCTGATAAAGGATTTTTTGTTGAATCATTTGAAAGTGGCTCTCATTTTAGTGGAAGTATCTTAATTGATTCATCATCTGACATATATTCATTAGGTACTTATTTAAGACAAATTCCTAGAGCAGCATTAACGGAAGATGCATTAGTATCATCAGAAATCAAATCAGGTTCAGTAACCGCATCGGTAGCACCTGATTATGGATTTAGAGTATTATCATTTGATAGTGGTTCATCTTTTAGTGGTAGTATTTACATAGATTCATCTTCGTTTATATTTTCTGAAGGTACATACTTAAGAAATATTCCTCGTTCTGCTTTAACTGAAGATGCATTAACTTCGTTTGAAATTAAATCTGGTTCTGTTACTGCTTCGGTAAGTCCTGATTTTGGATTTAGAGTTCAATCGCAAGATAGTGGCTCACAATTTAGTGGAAGTATTTCAATAAGTGGAAGTATAACATTATCTAATGATGGATTCTTTATTGGAGATGGTAGATATATTACCAATGTACAAGCGGCAGCATCTCCGTTAATTGCTAGTGGTTCGGCAACGGCATCGGTAGCAAGTGGAGATACATTTATAGTAATAACTTCAGCAACTGGTTCTGAGCAGGATACTCAAATTGGTTCACAATTTACTGGTTCTATTGATGTAAGTGGTAGTGTGTTCTCTAAATTCTTTATTGGCGATGGTAGATATATCACAAATGTACAAGCAGCAGCTGCTCCATTCATTGGTAGTGGCTCCGCAACAGCATCGGTACAAAGTGGTGATACTTTTATAGTAACAACTGCAAAATATGAAGGTGATTACGGTTCACAATTTACTGGTTCAATTGATGTAAGTGGTTCGGTACATGCCTTTAGATTCTATGGAGATGGTTCTCAATTAACAAATGTACAAGCAGCAGCTGCACCATTGATAGCAAGTGGTTCTGCAACTGCATCGGTTCAAAGTGGAAAACAATTTGTTGTTACAACTAATGGTACATTCTCAAGCGTAGGTTCTAATTCTGGTTCTTATTATGGAGCAGTATTTACTGGTTCGGTAAGTATTAGTGGTTCGATATCATCATCTCGTTTTGAAGGTGATGGAGGTGGATTATTCAATATTCCAGCTTCTGCACTTGAAGATTTACAATTAGATAGAATCCAATCTGGTTCTGGTAGAGCAATTGTAAGTCCTGATGAATTAAATGTAAATGTTCCTATTACGGCGGCTTTATTTGTTGGAGATGGTGGTGGATTATTTAACATTCCTGCAAATGCATTGCAAGACCTTAAATTAGATAGAATCCAATCTGGTTCGGTAAATGCAATAATTTCTCCAAATAGGGGTTTAGAGATAAATACATCAACTAGAATACATTCTGGTTCATTAACTGTAAGTGGTTCGGTATTTGTAAGTGGTGGTAATGTTGTAGTAGCAAGTGGTTCTACATTTATTGGAGATGGTAGTGGTTTAACAAATATTAATATTGCTAATTTATCGTTTGAAACATTCTTACTAAAGAGTGGTTCAGTAACGGCATCTGTTTCTCCTGATAAGGGATTTGTAGTAAATACATCTTCATTCTTCTGGGGTGAAATGTATGTTGAAGATAAATTAAGAGTTAGTAATGTAACAGCAAGTGGTATTATTAAATCTCAATTATTTACTGGTTCATTCTTAGGTACATACAATTTCCAAGGAGTTGGTCCTACGGCTAGTGCAGAATATGATATTTTAAGATTTAATCCAAGTCAAGGATATTTTGTACCTCAACCTGAAACTTCATTAACTGAAACAGTAGCATTTAATAATGTAAGTACATTAAACATTGTACATAATTTAGGAATTAAATATCCTGTTGTTCAAGTATACGCAACTGGTTCTGAAGACCAAATTATACCTGGTACAATAAAATCAATTAGTGAAGATGAAATACAAATCGTATTTGCTGGATTAACATCTGGACATGCTGTAATTGGTAGTGGTGGTTCTTTAATTAATGGAAGTATAAATGGCGATAGGGTATTTGGTGAAGTACTTTCAGCATCTTATGCTAGGAGAGCAGTTATTGCGGATGCGGTAACTGGATTTGATTCTGCATCATTGGTATCGTTATCAGCATCTTTAGCAAATGCAAACGCTTATGTAAGAAATGACCAGACATCTTCAATGTCTGTTTTAAATTCTACATTCGCATTAACTGCATCATATGTTTCAAGCTTAGGTGATTTGGATTTAACTGATTATGTAAAGAATAATCAGACATCATCAATGACCGTTGGTACTGCTTCATTAGCAATTACCGCATCATACGCATTATTTGCACAAAACGCATCAAATGTTGATACGGCTAACTTCGTACAAAATGCACAAACCGCATCAATGTTGGTTGGTACGGCATCGTTGGCATATTTCTCATTTACAGCATCATACGCTTTAAATGCAGCTGGTAGTGATACATCATCATTCTTACAAATTAATACTGACCAAACTATTAGAGCATCTTTAGTAGTTAGTGCTAGTTTAGGTGTGAGTGGAAGTATATATTTTGGAAATTTACCATCTGCATCATATGAAGAAGTAGTTATTTGGGACCCTTCAACTAAAAAATTAGGATATCGAAGTGTAGCAGCTGCAGTTGGTTCATCTGGTTCTTCTGGAACAAGTGGTATAAGTGGTACGGATGGTACATCTGGAACTTCTGGTACTTCAGGAACATCTGGAACTTCTGGAACTTCTGGTACAAGTGGAATTGATGGAACGTCTGGTACATCGGGTACATCGGGTACTTCTGGAACTTCTGGAACTTCTGGAGTAGATGGAACATCTGGTACATCAGGTACATCGGGTACTTCTGGAACTTCTGGCACAAGCGGTACATCGGGTACTTCTGGAACATCGGGAACTTCTGGAACTTCTGGTTCAAGCGGTACATCTGGTACTTCAGGAACATCTGGTACTTCAGGAACATCTGGAACGAGCGGTACATCAGGTTCTTCTGGTACATCAGGCACATCTGGCACTTCGGGCACATCTGGTACATCGGGTACATCTGGTACATCGGGCTCAGCAGGAACTTCAGGAACTTCTGGTACTTCTGGTAGTGGTGGTTCTTCTGGTACTTCGGGAACTTCTGGTTCATCTGGTTCATCTGGAACTTCTGGTTCGTCTGGAACTTCTGGTACAAATGGTTCTGCTGGTTCTTCGGGAACTTCTGGAACATCGGGAACTTCTGGAACTTCTGGTTCTGAAGGTTCATCTGGAACTTCTGGAACTTCTGGTTCAAGCGGTACAAGCGGAACAAGCGGTACTTCTGGTAGTGGTGGTGAAAGTGGTTCTTCTGGTACTTCTGGTAGTGGAGGTTCATCAGGTACATCTGGAAGTTCGGGTACATCTGGTACTTCTGGTAGTGGGGGTTCATCGGGTACATCTGGTAGTGATGGACAAGCTGGTTCATCTGGTACATCGGGAACATCAGGTACAAGCGGAACTTCTGGTACAAATGGTTCAGCTGGAACTTCTGGAACTTCTGGTACTTCAGGAACATCTGGAACATCTGGAACTTCAGGTACATCTGGTAGTGATGGTACTTCTGGTTCGAGTGGAACTTCTGGAACATCTGGAACATCGGGTACATCTGGAACTTCTGGTATAGATGGAACTTCAGGTACATCAGGAACTTCTGGTTCTTCTGGTTCTTCTGGTACAAGCGGAACAAGCGGTAGTAGTGGAACTTCTGGAACAAGCGGTACAAGTGGTAGTGATGGTTCTTCTGGAACATCTGGTACGGCGGGTACTTCTGGCACAAGCGGTGTAGGTACGGATGGTACTTCGGGAACTTCTGGAACTTCTGGAGAAAGCGGTTCATCTGGAACATCTGGTACATCCGGTACATCTGGAATAAATGGTAGTGATGGTACATCAGGAACTTCTGGTGTTGGTACGGATGGTACTTCTGGAACAAGCGGTTCAGCTGGAACTTCAGGAACTTCTGGAAGTGATGGTACATCGGGAACATCTGGTTCTTCTGGTACAAATGGTTCTGAAGGAACTTCTGGAACAAGCGGTTCAGCTGGAACTTCAGGAACTTCTGGAGAAAACGGAACATCTGGAACATCGGGCACTTCTGGAAGTGATGGTACTTCGGGTACATCTGGCACTTCTGGTTCATCTGGGACAAGCGGTTTAGATGGAACTTATTTCGGTTCTTCTGGAACATCGGGCACATCGGGAACTTCTGGTACAAGTGGTACTTCTGGAACTTCTGGTACATCTGGAACAAGCGGATTAGATGGAACTTATTTTGGTAGTAGTGGTACATCTGGCGCAAGTGGTTCTGATGGTTCTTCTGGAACATCTGGAACTTCTGGATTGGATGGTTCTTCTGGAACATCGGGTGAAAGTGGCTCTTCTGGAACTTCTGGTTTGGATGGTACATATTTTGGTTCATCTGGAACTTCTGGTACAAGTGGATTAGATGGTTCATCTGGAACATCTGGATTAGATGGTTCATCTGGAACATCAGGCGAAAGTGGTTCTTCTGGTACAAGTGGATTAGATGGAACTTATTTTGGTTCTTCTGGTACAAGCGGTGAGAGTGGTTCTTCTGGAACATCTGGATTAGATGGCTCTTCTGGAACTTCTGGAACTTCTGGTACATCTGGAACAAGCGGATTAGATGGTACATTCTTTGGTAGTAGTGGTACATCGGGCGCTGATGGTACTTCTGGTACTAGTGGAGCTGGGTCTTCTGGAACATCTGGAACATCTGGAACTTCAGGTACTTCTGGTTTAGATGGTACATTCTTTGGTTCATCTGGAACTTCTGGATTGGATGGTTCTTCTGGTACAAGTGGAGCCGGTTCTTCTGGTACTTCTGGTACTTCTGGTTCTTCTGGAACATCTGGATTTGATGGAACTTATTTTGGTAGTAGTGGTACATCTGGTACATCTGGCGTTAGTGGTGAGAATGGGACATCTGGAACTTCTGGAACTTCTGGAGAAAGCGGTTCATCGGGAACATCTGGTTTGAATGGTACTATGTTTGGTTCATCTGGAACTTCGGGTACATCTGGTACAAGTGGCACATCAGGCGTTAATGGTAGTAGTGGTACTTCTGGAGAAAGTGGTTCATCGGGAACATCTGGTTTGAATGGTACTATGTTTGGAAGTAGTGGTACTTCTGGAGTTAGTGGAAGTAGTGGTACATCTGGTACTTCAGGAACATCTGGTTCGGCTGGAACATCAGGCACATCTGGATTAAATGGTACTATGTTTGGAAGTAGTGGTACTTCTGGCGCAAGTGGTAGTAGTGGTACATCTGGAACTTCAGGTTCATCTGGTACTTCTGGTACATCCGGAACTTCAGGTGTTAATGGTACTATGTTTGGTAGTAGTGGAACATCTGGTTCGTCTGGAACATCCGGTACTTCAGGAACTTCTGGTACATCTGGGGTAAGCGGTTCGGCAGGTACATCCGGAACTTCTGGTGTAAATGGTACATTCTTTGGAAGTAGTGGTACATCTGGTGTAAACGGAGCAACAGGAGATGCTGGTTCGTCTGGTACTTCTGGTACAAACGCTCCGGGTTATTCGTCTGGCACTTCTGGAACATCAGGCTCATCTGGTACATCGGCACCTGGCATAACTTCTGGAACATCTGGTACATCGTTTAATATAGCTGGAGCAACTAATGATGGATTATTAACATATACAAACGCACCGGCTGGAGCAAGTGTTGAATCTAATCTAACATTTGATGGTAGTACATTAACAATAACTGGTAATACAAATCAAACTGGTGATATAAACTTAACTGGAAACTTAGGAGCAAGTGGATATATAAGTTCGGTTGTTTATAGAGAAACATTTAGTGATTTAGGAAGTGGTGGTTCTGCAACATTAGATTTATCAACAGCAAATAACTTTAAGAGAACATTTAATGGTACAGCAACTATAACAATATCAAACGCACCATCATCTCCAATTGGATTTGGATTTACTTTAGTTACCGTAAATGCTGGAGCATATTCAATTACATGGCCTGCTAGTGTTGAATGGGTTGGTGGAAGTGCACCAATACTAACATCATCTGGAACGGATGTGTTGGTATTCTATACTTACGATGGGGGAACAACATATTACGGATTTGTAACAGGTAAAAACTTAAGTTAATAATTATAGTTATGGGAATAGCAAGAAGACTAGTAGAATCGGAATCATCAGCGGTTTTTCCGTTTGTATTTAAAATAACAACAACCACAGCAAATACTGTATTTACAACTCCATTAGTTGATTATGGTGGATTGACTCCATCTGTAATAATTAGTTGGGGTGATGGTGGACCAAATTCACCATTAATTACATCATCAACTTCGGTAGATAGAATTCATACATTTGTAAGTGCTGGAACTTATACAATTACTATAAGTGGCTTTATGCCGGGCTTTCGTGTGGATAATAATTCTGGTATTAGAAATCTTATTACTGAATTAGTTCAATGGGGAATTGTTGGTTTAAGGACTGTAAACTTTTATGGTTGTGTAAACTTAACAGCGATACCCGGAAGTAGTTCTTTAAGTGGTGTTGGTGGGTATACTGGATTATCCGAAGTAGTTTCTTTTGCATCATTTATGAGAGGAACTAGAATAACAGCAATACCAGCTGACCTTTTTGATTATTCTCCAAATGCAACAACATTTACGGACAGTTTTTCATCAATAACAACTATAACAATTGTACCTGATGGATTATTTGATAATGTACCAAATGCAACAACATTTGCATCTTGTTTCTTTGCATGTACCACATTAGCATCAGTACCTTTAACATTATTTGATAATTGCCCAAATGTAGTAAACTTTTCGTCAACATTTAGAAATTGTAGAGCTTTGGGCAGTGTATTACAATATTCAAACAATAACTCTGTAACTATTTTTAACAACGTTTATAATATGAGTTCTACTGCAAATGCATTGACAGGAAGTGCTCCTGAATTATGGAATAGAACTCCAACACCATCTGGGACTGATGCATTTAATAATTGTATAAATTTAACAAACTACGCATCAATACCTGTAAACTTTAAATAATATGTATTTACGAATTATAGCTGAAACGATAAATTATCCTTATAGTATTCCTCAATTAAGAGCAGCTTATCCTAATGTAAGTTTACCTGCTGAATTATCTGATGAATCTTTAGTTGAATGGGATATGTATGTAGTTACACCAACACCAATGCCAAACGATTACACAAAAAATATTACCGAAGGAACTCCTGTTTTAACGGATGGTGTGTATTATCAAAATTGGATTCAAACTGATGCATCTCAAAGTGAAATAGATTATAGATTGGAAAATCAATGGTTTATTATTAGAGAAACTCGAAATGAATTATTAGCAGAATGTGATTGGACTCAATTGGCAGATGTATCGGCTGAAACAAAAGCAATTTGGTCTGAATACAGACAATCTTTAAGAGATATTACATCTCAAACTAATCCATTTAGTATAACTTGGCCTGTGAAACCTTAAAAGGAAAATTACTTATATTTATACACATAACACAAACGTATATAGATATAAATGGTAATACATAGTCCAATATTTTCAGGTTCAATAATTCAAGATAGAGATTTTGGTTATGCGGACTTGAGTGGTTCATTCACTGGTTCATTTACTGGTTCATTCAAAGGTACTATTGATGTATCGCAAGCTGCATTTGATTATCTTAGTGTAAATCAGAAATTATCTGTTAGTGGTTCTCAAGTAATTACTGGTTCTATTTATTTAACGCAAGGTGGTTATTTGGTGGATGGTGTAAACGTATTAGATTCGGCAATAGCCTTTGCAATAGCATTGGGATAAAAAATAAAAAGAAATGGCAAATACATTTAAAAATAGTATAACAGGTTCAGTAGGTACATCCGGTGTTAAAGTGTACGAAGCACCAGTAGGTTCATCAGCAACTGTGATTGGTGTAAATGTAGCAAACGCAAATTCAAACAATATTTCGGTAAGTGTGATGATGAGAGATACATCTGCTAATAAAGCTGTTTATATTGTTAAAGATGCTTTGGTAATGCCTGGTAGTTCTACTGTATTAGTTGGTGGTGAGCAAAAGTTAGTTTTAGAATCAAATGATTTTCTTTCAGTAACTTCATCGTTAGCAAATTCAGCAGATGTAATTGTTTCGGTTTTGGAAATAACATAAAGTTTTAGATAATGGAGTATTTGGGTAATAATCCTAATGGTTTAAATCAACAAAATAAAGACGTAATTTCTTTATTTGTAAGTGGAAGTAAAATAGCTAACTTTTCATCACAATCAGTAGATGTAGTTGGAAATTTTAGTGCTTCTAAAATACAAACGGATGAAATAGATTCATTTGGAAGTAATCCTTTACAATTAAAAGCAGATACTCAATTATCTGGTTCATTAAATGTATCATCATCTATATCGGCATCTCTTTTTAAAGGAGATGGTAGTGGATTATTTAATATTGATGCTGGGGCAATTGGTGATTTGAATCAAATTAAATCTGGTTCAGCAATAGCAATAATTTCGCCAAATAAAGGATTGGTAGTTAATACTGATTTAACAGTAGCAGGTACAATAAATGCAACTGAATTAAAAGTAACTTATATATCATCATCAATAATCTACGCAAGTGGAAGTAATAAATTTGGTGATTCTCAAATTGATAAGCAAGAATTTACTGGTAGTGTTGGTATTACTGGTTCATTAACATTTGGAGCAGGTTCTTTACCGCAAGATGGTAGTACGAATGAAGTATTAGTTTATAATCAAACAACTGGTAGAATTGGTGTAAAAACAGCAGCAGCAACTTCTGGAACTTCTGGTACAAGCGGTACATCGGGTACATCTGGAACTTCAGGTTCTTCTGGAACAAGTGGTAGTAGTGGAACTTCTGGAACTTCTGGTAGTGAAGGTTCGTCTGGTACATCCGGAACTTCTGGTACATCTGGAACTTCTGGTTCTACTGGCTCGGCTGGTACATCAGGAACTTCTGGTACATCGGGTACATCTGGAACATCAGGAACTTCTGGAACAAGTGGTAGTAGTGGAACTTCTGGAACTTCTGGTACAAGCGGAACATCGGGCTCTACTGGTAGTAGTGGTACAACTGGTTCGGCAGGTACATCAGGCACATCAGGCTCTTCTGGAACTTCTGGAACTTCTGGTTCAAGTGGTACATCGGGACAAAGTGGTAGTAGTGGAACTTCTGGCACAAGCGGGAGTAGTGGTATAAGTGGTACGAATGGTACGGGAGGTACAACAGGTTCTTCTGGAACATCTGGAGTAAGTGGTAGTAGTGGTACAAGTGGTACATCGGGAACTTCTGGTACAAATGGTTCATCTGGTATAACTGGAGGTGGTGGTTCGAATGGTACATCAGGAACTTCTGGTTCATCGGGAACTTCCGGTACATCTGGAACAAACGGAACTGCTGGTAGTGGAGGTTCTTCTGGAACTTCTGGTTTAACTGGAGCTGGTGGAGGAAGTGGAAGTAGCGGTACAAGCGGTACATCGGGTTCATCTGGAACTTCTGGAAGTAGTGGAACATCTGGTTCATCTGGAACTTCTGGAGTAAGTGGTAGTGGTGGTTCTTCTGGAACTTCAGGTACTAGAGGGACATCAGGAACTTCTGGAACTTCTGGTACAAGCGGAGCACAAGGTTCTTCTGGTTCAAATGGTACATCGGGAACTTCTGGAGCACAAGGTTCTTCTGGTTCGAATGGTACATCAGGAACTTCTGGAACAAGTGGAGCGCAAGGTTCTTCTGGTTCAGCTGGTACATCGGGTTCATCAGGTACTTCTGGTATAAGTGGAAGTAGTGGTACGAGTGGCACATCTGGCTCATCGGGAACTTCTGGTAGTGGTACATCAGGAACTTCTGGAACATCTGGTTCTTCTGGAACTTCTGGAAGTAGCGGAACTTCTGGAAGTAGTGGAGTGAGTGGTTCATCTGGAACATCTGGTACAAGTGGAAGTAGTGGTACTTCTGGAGTAAGTGGTTCTGCTGGAACATCCGGTACAAGCGGTACATCTGGCTCATCTGGAACTTCTGGTAGTAGTGGGACTAGTGGTACAAGCGGAACTCGTGGTACATCAGGAACTTCTGGTAGCAGTGGAACATCGGGTTCTTCTGGAACTTCTGGAAGTAGTGGGGTGAGTGGTTCTTCTGGAACTTCTGGTTCTTCTGGAACATCGGGTTCATCTGGAACATCTGGTAGTAGTGGTACATCTGGTACAAGAGGTACATCAGGAACATCTGGTACATCTGGTTCTTCAGGAACAAGCGGAAGTAGTGGAACATCTGGTACTGCTGGAACTTCTGGATTATTAGCATTAACTGGTACAACAAATAATGGTGTAATCACATTAAATGGTTCAGCTCCAAATGGAACTGTTGAAGCTAATTTAACTTTTGATGGTAGTACATTGACAGTAACTGGAGATGCTACAATTAGTGGTAACTTAACTGTAAGTGGAACTACAACATATATTAATACAACAACTCTTAATGTAGGTGATAATATTATCACATTAAATGCAGATATTGGAGCATCAACTGCACCAACCGAAAATGCTGGTATTGAAGTTAAGAGAGGAAATACAACAACTCGCCAATTTATTTGGGATGAAACTAATGATAGATGGTATGCGGATACTCATTTTCAAACGAATGGAAAAATAGGTAGTATTGATGATAGTGGTATTTTCTTAAGAGGTTTATCAGATTCTACTCATAAAATATATTATAATTCATCAATACCAGCAAATATATGGGAATACAACGCAAATATATTATTCCAACATTATAATGCTGGAACGCCTACTACAAGATTTACATTTGCAACAAATGGTGATTTTACAGCAACTGGAAAATTATCAGGTACTACTTTAAATACTGGACAGGGTGATTATGAATTGTACGCAATGAATCAAAATGTTCGTACAAATGATGATGTCACACATGCTAATATAACATCAACTGGTAGATTCTTAGGTGGATTTGGTGCAGTAACAACTGGTGGAACTGCAGACTGGAATGATATATCAAATACATATCCTGGTAGTGGTTACACACTATTATTAGGAAACGCTACAAACGGACCAAATAGCGCTGTTGGCGTTACAAATTATTTCCACGCATTTAATTTCGAATATAGTACTAAAGATGGTACTGGTAATGTAACTCAATTAGGTATTGCATACGGAACGCCTGGTAATGAGTTAGTAATGAGAGGTCGTTATAGTGGTACATGGAGTACTTGGGTTAGATTTTTAAATAACTCAAATGCACCGTACGCATATAATATGAACCAAAATGTTCGTACAACTGATAATGTAACATTTAATCAGGTAACTACAACTGGTGGTGGAAATGCTGGAGCATATTATTTAGGAGATACTGGAGCTGGTTTATATAGAGATAACACTTACGATGTAGTATTAACACAAAACAATTCATCTGGTGGTGTATTGTATTTAGGTGGAGCTGGTAATGTAATTGTTTCAATTGATAATAACAATAATGAAACTGATAGAAAATTCATAGTAGGTAGTAATGCAGTAAAAGCAACAAACGAATTATTCTCTGTAAATGAAAGTGGTACTGGATACTTTGCTAGTACATTATATTTCCAAAATTATTTGTATGGCAATAGTAGACAAGCATTGGATACTACTGATTCTTGGTTAAGATTAAATCAGGCAGGGCAATTTGGTAGTGGTACATATACTCCTAATTTACTTAGAACTGATGGTGGATTCCAATCATATAGTACAACTACAATAACAAACAATTACAGTAGTGGTGCTAACCTTAGATTAAATTTAGATAATGCATCTAATTATGGTTTAGTTGATTTTCAATACAATGGTTCGCATAAGGCATTCTTTGGTTTAGGAGGACCATCACAATCTTTTGGTTCATACGCAGCATACGCAGCAGATGGATTTAGCTGGAATCACGATGGTTCTGGTAAAATGATTATATCAGCAAGAGGACCTAGAGTAATAGATTTAAATACTGGTACGGAAAGTAATAGTAATTTTACAACAATAAGAATGAGTAATCAGGATGTATATGTAACTCCTGATTCAAATACTGGTAATTTCCGTTCACCACTTTTTTATATTCAAAATGATACAACTTATTTATGGAATAGTAATAGAATTGTAGTAAATCAGGTAACATTCCCTTATAGAGAGTGGGATTTCAGTTGGGGTTCGCATGGTGTAGGCAGTGGTACAGAACCTATGACATTTAGAATGTGGGATAACTATGTACAAAGTGGTGCACCATCATCATATGGTACTTTATTAGAGTACTATGGTTTAAGCGGACATCAGCACGACCAATTCTATATGTATCAGGGTGAAATCCAACATAGATATGGTTGGTATGGTAACAATAACTGGCAGAGTGGCTGGAGAAACTTATTACATTCTGGAAACTACTCTGGATATGCAGTTCCTGTAAGTGGTGGCGTAAATATGACTGGTTCATTTGGTTTAAATGATAATAGATTATATCTAAGAACTAATGGAGATACAAATCACTTCTTATGGAATGCAGATGATGATTGGGAAGAATTAAGATTCTATGGGGGTACTGGATTCCGATTATATAGTAGTACTGCTGGTTCTGTTGCTACTGTAACTAATAGTGGTATCAACGCCAACAATATGACAATTGGTGGGGCACAAGTTTGGTACAATAGTGGTAGTTGGTGGGGTGATTTGGCATCTTATGGATTTACTAGAAGATGGGGATTGCAATTTGGAGCTGGTGCAGAATTTGTAATTGGTGATAGAAGTGGACAAGGATATACATTAATTGATGGTTCTTATTACGCTTATGAGGCTGGAGGATTCTATTCATCAAATAACTCATCATACCCTTCGTTAGTTGGATTCTATGCGGATAGTACATCTTCTGTAAGATTCAATTCGGCACTTAGAATTGGTACAAACAACAACATTTATTTAGATTACAACTATGGACAATCTATTGTAGGTGTTTACACATCTACTAGATATCAGGGTGTATTTGCAATGGGTGATTCATATAAATTAGCAATTGATGGTTCATCTCCTGGTTCTTTGTATGGTATAGCTTGGTCACATCCTAACGCTGGTGGACAAGCATCATATTTAAATGACCATGGTGCATTGATTATGAACTATGGTACTACATTTGCTGCAATTTCTTCTAGAATTTGGGCAAGAGACCAAATGGATGCTCCAATTTATTATGATAGAAATACATCATATTATTTCAATGGTGATGGTGAATCTAACTGGCAAGGTTTAACTTTATATGGTAAAAATAGAATTGGATTAACAGGTAAAACAAATTATAGAAGAAGTGATTATACTGGAGATAGTAACCACTGGACAGGCGTAAACGGATGGGGTAATACTTCATTCAACGATATGATGAACTGGGGTGCTGGATTTGGTGATAGCTGGGGTTCGCCTGCACAAAGTCCTGGTGATACTTCTCACTACTTAACAATGCAAGCATATCACTATTCATATTCTGGATATGGATATGGATGGCAATTAACTGGTGGTGTTACCGATTCATTATGGTGGAGACATAGCTGGCCATCTAATAGTGGTTGGTTTAAAGTAGCTATGTATGATAATAACGCATCTGCGGATAGAGGATTCTATGCATCCGTTTATTATGATGCACAATCTACCGGATATTATTTAGACCCACACAATACTGATAATCAGGGTTTAAGAATTAGAGGTGGTGCATTGCACGGACCTAACTGGAGTTGGGGTAAATATATTTATGTTGGTTCTAATGGTAGAGTTAGTGGAGATGCATCTGTTGTAGTTACAAATGGTAACTTACACTTGGATTGCGAAAACGGATACGAAACTTATATTAACCACTATTCTGGAAATGTAACTTATATTTATGATACTAGAGTTAGTATCCTTAGAGCTAGAAGTAATACAGGATATTATGTACAACCCCAAGATTACTCTCAATTAAGTTCTGGTGAATTCAACAACTACTTAAGAGTAGCTCGTTTGGATTTTGTTGGAACTGGTGGTAACTCTGGGCAAGGTACAAACGCATACTCTATCTTCCAAGAAGGTGGTGGATGGGGTTATCCTTACCCTGATTTAAGAATTGCATACCATACTGGTATTAAATTAGGTGCTAACGCAGGTTCATATGAAGGAGTAAGATTATACTCTGATTATGATATGAGTGGTATTCTAATTCAATTGAGTGGTAGTTCAAATTATTCATTTTGGCACACATGGCAGAGATTGGAAGGATATCATGGTATCTATTCTGGAATTAACTCAGCTCACATTTATCCAAACAACTCAACTTATGGTCAATGGAGAATTGATGGTAGTAGAAATGGATATGGTGGTATATTAATTGATGTAGGAAATACTCCTGTATTAATGTTCGATGGTGGTGGTAATGGTGGTATATACTATCAATCTGGTCGTTGGATGTTCTACCATTATTTTCCTTATAATTGTGTGGGTGTAAATACATCTTCAACATCACCTTCATATGGTATGTATGTTTATAGAGGAATTTACGCTACTGAGAACATTGTAGCTTACTCTGATAGACGTGCAAAAGAAAACATTGTAACAATTGATTCAGCGTTAGATAGAGTTCTTCAAATGAGAGGTGTATTCTATAATAGAATTGATGATGAGAAGAAAAAAAGACAAATAGGAGTAATTGCACAAGAAGTTGAAGAAATATTACCTGAAGCAGTAACTTATTGTGATGTTAATGATGAGTATGGTGTGGCTTATGGTAATTTGACTGGTTTATTAATTGAAGCAGTAAAAGACCAAAACAAAATAATAGAAAAACAATCTGAAGAAATCAAAGAATTGAAAGAAATTTTAAATAAATTGATACTTAATAATAAAGGATAAACTATGGCACTTATAAGAGATTACGAATTACCGGGAACTGGAGTAACTGTAGAAAATGCATATCATATAGTTACAAATGTTAGTATTGAAAAAAGAACGGCTGATGTACCCGCACCGCCTGACCCAACTAGACCAAATGGTGTTACTATGGGAACTCGTGAAGAAGGAACTGAAGTTTATTGGGCATCTGGGTATATAGCAACTATATCTGTAACTGTTTGGAAAGATAGGGCTGCTAGGGATGCTGATGCAAAACCTGTTGGATTTATAGGTGTAAACGCTGCTGATAATAAATATGGTGTAAGTATTGGTACGGCTGGTATGGACCATTATTGTAGATTTATGTTAGAAGTACCTTCTTCATTAAATCATATAGAGCAAGCATATAGACACTTATTAACCACAGAATATTATAGTGGTTCACAAGAAGTTTAAAAGCAATATATTTATACAATATAAAATAAAAAATTATGGGATTTACATACGAATGGAAATTAACAAGTCTTAAAAAACAAAATACTGAAACTTTATCAGATGTAATTGTTGGGACAAATTGGAAAGTAACAGCTACTGATGAAGATGGTCATACGGGTGTATTTAATGGAGCAACTCCTTTTTCAGCTCAAGATTTAAATGGCGATGGTTTTGTTGATTATCGTGATTTAACTGAAGATTTAGTATTAGGGTGGGTTAAAAATCAAGTAAGTGGGTCTGATATGAGAGTAAATTATATGAATCATATCAATCAGCAAATACAAAAACAAATAGACCATGTTAAATACGCTAATTTGGATGTATCTGAATCAGATATGCCTTGGTCACCAACATCTGGTAGTTCATTAACGCCGGAAGAACCTCAGATTGCACCAGCAACTCCTGAATAATATTTCAATATTTTTATTGTAAAATGTCCAAAGCACTTATTTATAAACAAATTTGTGTTTTGGACATTTTCTTTATATTTATATAGGTAATTACATGGGATTATCTTAATTACAAACTTAAAATACAAATTGGAGAAATAAAATGGCAGAAAGAATCGTATCACCCGGCGTATTCACAAGAGAAAATGACCTATCCTTCTTAGCGCAAGGAGTAGGTGAAATTGGAGCAGCGTTTATAGGACCTTTTAAGCAAGGACCTGCATTCGTTCCAACTATTGTTAGAACGCAATCAGAATTCGAAGATATTTTCGGAACACCTGATGGAACTTATTATACTGAATATGCAGTACAAAACTATTTAAGAGAAGCTGGACAAGCAACAATCGTAAGAGTTGCTGGTATTGGTGGATATCAACAATTAAAACCTTTAGCAATATTTGCATCTGGTTCTAATAGAGATACACAAGCTAAATTAGTTGGAGTATTGCACTCAACATATACTGGTAATGAAGGTGTTGGTTTTCCATCAACAACTTTAGTTCCAAATTTTGCTGAAGTTGGTTCTTTTGTACTTTCTAGTTCAGCAGTAACTCTAAATGTATCAGCATCGATTTTACCAACAGCTACTAATGATTTAGCAGATGTGTTTGGTGAATCTCCATTTGGTTCAAAGACAGCATACGCTTACAAATACTTTGAAAATATTGCACAATATTACACTGGTTCATCTGATGTAATTGGTAATAAGACAGTTGTAACTGTAGCTGAATTACCAACGCAAGAATTTGGTGATGCAAAAGAAGCTGAAACTCCAATTGTACAATCTCAATTAATTAGTGGTGAGAGATATAATCTATTCCAATTCAAAACAATAGGACATGGTACATTATACAATACTAAATTCAAAGTTGGTATTTCTAATGTAAAAGCAGCTGGTGAAGATGGGGCAACTGATTATTCTACTTTCACTGTAACAGTTCGTGCATATAGTGATACTGATAAGAGAAAGAGTGTTGTTGAAACATTTAACAATGTAAACTTAGACCCTGCTTCTCCTAACTATATCGCTAGAAGAATTGGTGATAGATATTTCACAATCGATTCTAATGGTAAGATTACCGAATATGGCGATTATACTTCAAAATCAAAATACATAAGAGTTGTAGTTCAGGATTCAAACGCTAATATTTTAGGACCTGGTTCTTATCCAATATCAGCAGCACCATTCGGACATGAAGCATACACTAACCCTGTTTACTTAGGTGGTACTGAAAGTAGAGTACCTGCAGTGGTTTATCAAACTGGTTCAGCAAACAACACATCATCATCTCCTGTATATTATGCTGGTTTTGATTTTGAAACTGCTGGTGTAAAAGCAGATAACGCTCAGTACTTAGCACCAATACCTGCAAATGCAGTAGCTGGAGCAAACATAGCATTCGCATTTGATTCTCAATTGAATTACACAATGACCGGTTCAGCATCAACTGATATGGTTAAGAGACAATTCATCTTAGGATTCCAATATGGATTTGATGGTACTAATCCAACTGTAAAGATAGCTAAAGCTGGTGATACTGATTGGGGTAATGCAAATACGCAAGGATTCAATTGTGCAACTTCTGTATCTTCTGGTTCAGTAGCATATACAAAAGCAATCAACGCTGTATCTAATCCTGATGAGTATGATATCAATATGGTAGTAACTCCTGGTATTGTAAGACAATTACATCCGGCTATTACTTCTAAAGTAATTGATATGGTTGAAGATAGACAAGATTGTTTCTATATCGCTGATTTCAACGATTACGCTGATACAATTACTGACGCAACTGAGCAAGCAAATTCAGTAGATTCAAACTATGTAGCAACTTACTATCCTTGGGTTAAAACAATCGATAGTAATACAAATAAATTAACTTCAGTTCCACCATCAGTATTGATGCCGGCTGTATTCGCTTCTAATGATAGATTAGCAGCTGAATGGTTCGCACCTGCTGGTTTGAATAGAGGTGGTATCACTGGAGCAGTTAGTGTATTAAATAGATTAACGCACGCTGAAAGAGATACTTTATATGAGAACAAAGTAAACCCAATTGCAGCATTCCCTGGACAAGGTATTGTAGCATTCGGACAGAAGACATTGCAAGATAAGGCATCTGCTTTAGATAGAATCAATGTTAGAAGATTACTTATCACTCTTAAGAAGTTCATCGCTTCAACATCTCGTTTCTTAGTGTTCGAACAAAACACATCTACGACTAGAAATAGATTCTTAAATACTGTTAATCCTTATTTAGAGTCTGTACAACAAAGACAAGGTCTTTACACATTTAAAGTTGTAATGGATGAAAGTAACAACACACCGGATGTGATTGATAGAAACATATTAGCAGGACAAATTTTCTTACAACCGGCTAAGACAGCTGAATTCATCGTAATTGATTTCAACATCTTACCAACTGGAGCAAGTTTCACAGCATAATATGAAAATAAACAAAGTAGATATTTATTAATATAATAAAAAGGAATAAAAATGGCAGAAATATTAGAGTTTGATAAGATGTTCTATACGAACTTCGAACCGAAGATGAAAAATAGATATGTGATGGAGATTGAAAACATCCCTTCATATCTTGTAAAGGCAGCAAATAGACCTTCAATTCAATTTGAACCTATTGTATTAGACCACATCAACGTAAAAAGAAAGTTGAAAGGTAAGGGAGATTGGCAAGACGTGACTATCACTCTTTATGACCCAATTGTACCTTCAGCAGCACAAGCGGTAATGGACTGGATTCGTTTAGGACATGAATCAATAACTGGTAGAGATGGATACGCTGACTTCTATAAGAAAGATATCACATTCTATATGTTAGGACCTGTTGGTGATAAGATTGAACAATGGACTTTAAAAGGTGCATTTATCCAATCAGCTAATTTCGGTGATTTATCGTTTGATTCTAATGAACCTGCAACAATAGAATTAACATTAACTTACGATTACGCAATCTTAGAATTCTAATCAAAAGTATATAAAATTAAAGGGGAAGATAAACACTTCCCCTTTTTTATGCTTTCTATTTTTTTAAAAACTATGTATTTATATATACAAACTTAAAATAACAAAGTTATGAGCGAAAAACAATATGATTTTCCAACGGAAGTATTAGACCTTCCATCTCAAGGTAAAGTATATCCAAAAGACCATCCATTGGCATCTGGTAGAATTACTATAAAGTATATGACAGCAAAAGAAGAAGATATTCTTTCAAATCAAAATCTTATTAAAAAAGGTGTTGTTTTGGATAAATTATTTGAATCTATTATTGTTGATAATGTAAATCCAAATGATATTGTATTGGGTGATAAAAATGCTATTATATTAGCAACTAGATTGTTAGGATATGGTCCTGATTATGTGTTTAATTTCTATTCATCTAGATTAGGTAAATCAATCGAAGCAACAGTTGATTTGGGTAAAGTTAAAACAAAAGAAGTAGATTTTTCATTGTTTAACAATAAAAATGAATTTGAATTTAAATTACCAAGTAACGGAACTAAGATTACATTTAAATTACTTACACATGCTGATGAAGTAGCTATTGAAAGGGATATTACAGCATTGGAAAAATTAGGTAAAGATGTATCGGCAGATATTACAACTCGTTTAAGATATATGATTAAATCTGTTGATGGTGATAATTCTATTGGTACTATTAATAAATTTGTTAATGGTATGTTAGCTAGAGATAGTAGAGCACTTAGAGAATATGTTAAAACTATTTCACCGGATTTGGATATGAAATTTACTTATACCCACGAAGATGGTGAGGTGGAGGAGGCGCCTATCTCAATGGGGGTAGGGTTTTTTTGGCCTAGCTCCGAATCATAGTATTATGATTCATACCCAAATATTTGATATGGTTCAATATGGGAATGGATTTACTGTTATGGAAATGTACAAAATGCCAACACATCTTAGAAATTTTTATTATAATAAGTTAGTGGAAGCAAAAAAAAGAGAATCGGACGAAGTTCAAAAATCAAATAAATCATCAAATTCTAAAGTTAGGGTACGCCGATAAATCATTGGTAATCCTAACTTTTTTATTTATGGGATATTTATAGATGTTAAACTATATATACTATGAAACGATATAAAATATCAGAATCTAACTTAAATGAATTTTGGGGATTGTTTGGGAAACCAAAACCACAATCAATGCAACAAATAATAGATAACGACCCTATTTTAAAAAAATTGGATGCTGAAATTGGTGATATGAATACAAAATATGAACCAAAATTAAGACAAATGAAAAGAGAAGACCCTGAGTTTTTTAAAAAATTACAAAAAATTGGTCTTATAACAAAAGATTTTAAGTAATAGTAATAAATAATGGCAGCAATTAGACCTCTAACACCAGCTGAACAGGCGGAAATGAATCGTTTATTAGAAGAAAATGCTCAGATAGCTGAACGTATTCGAATAATAAATGAAAAAATAGCTACTGCCGTAGGTTCTGAGAGACAGCAGTTAGAGGATATGATGGAGCAAGAGGAAATAAGACTAAAGCTCCAAAAACAATCAGTAACTCAATACGAAAAAAGAAAATCGTATTTAGATTATGAAGAACAAACATTAGAATCACTTTCAGCATTATCAAAGAATTCATTAAAGCAACTTCAAGGCACAGCTAAACAAAACAGTATAATTTCATCTATTACTAGTAATTTAGTTTCTATGAAAAAATCTGAAGTAAATTTAGAAGGACGTGCTTTAGATAAATCAATTGCTAGACGTGAAACTTTAGAAGGATTGAGAGATTCTTTAATTGAACAAGCACAATCAATAGCGCATCATAGTAGTGAGGAATTATCTCATGCAGAAAAAATAGAAGAATTTGAGCAAAGTATAGCACATCTTACAACTAAACAAAAAGAAGAAGCAAGAGAACTATTTAAATTAAAAAGCCAGTTAGAGAAAAAAGAAGAAAGAATTCATGCATTGCATGAGCAACAACACGAATTAATGCATCATTTACCCGGCTTCATAACAGATGCTATGGATTATGCAAAAGGATTGGTTGGTGCTCTTGGTAAATTAGGACCTTTAGCATTGGTATTTGCGGCAGCAGGAGCTGCACTACATTCATTTATAGCATTGGATGCAGCTGCAGAAGATTTTAGAAAAGAAACTGGATTAACATTATCTCAAACAAAAGAGTTAGCACATCAGGCGCATCATATTGAGATGTATTATAGAGATGCTGGTGTTGAGTTGAAAGATGTGTTTGATACAATGGCAGCATTGAAAACATCATTTAGTGATGTGGCTAAGTTTTCTGATGAAACAGTAGCTGCATTAACTTTAATGAAAACAAATTTTGGTGTTTCTGCTGAACATGCTGCTGATGTACAACAAATATTTGAAGGTATTGGAGGATTGAGTTCTGAAACGGCTGCAAATGTTCAAATGCAAGTTGCTCAAATGGCTAATATGTCTGGTATAGCTCCTGACAAAATATTTAAAGATATAGCAGAAAACGCTGAAGCAGCATCAACATTCTTTCACGGAGATTTAAATGCATTAACAAAAAATGCAGTACAAGCTCAAAGAATGGGTACTTCGTTAAAACAACAAGTATCATTAGCAGAAAAACTTTTGGATTTTGAAAGTGGAATTGAAGAAGAATTAGTAGCAGCAACATTTGTTGGTGGGCAATTTAATTTGGGTAGGGCTAGAGCATTGGCAATGGAAGGTAAACTTGCTGAAGCTAATGCAGAAACATTAAAGCAAGTTCAAAGAAGTGGTGATTTCCGTAAGAAAGATTATTTCACACAACAACAATTAGCTAAAGCAGCTGGTATGAGTGTTGAGGAAATCAACAAACAATTAAATGCACAAGAAAAACTAAATTCATTATCAGCTGAAGACCAAAAGATGGCACAAGAAGCTATTGATAAAGGATTAGATATAACTAATATAAACAAAGAACAATTAGGACTTGAAGTAAAGAAATTTGCAGCTCAGCAAGAACAGCAAGGGCAATTGACTAGAATGCAAAATGCATTTATGGGTATTGTTGCAACAGTTGGTGGTGTTTTATCTCCACTATTAGAAGGATTGGCAACTATATTAAACGCAGTTTTTGCACCAATTAATGCAGGAGTTGAAGCATTAGCTCATATGGTTGATTATCTAAAGCAAAATTTAGATGTGGCAACAGTACTTGGTACAATATTTGCTGGTATTTACGCATATCAACAAAAATCAGTATTATTAGAACTATATAAGCAAGGAGTTAGTAAAGCTGGACTTGCTATTGAGCAAGCAAAATCGTTATTACAAAGTAAAACGATGTTAAAAGATATTGGTCAAATGGCGCTAAAAGCAGCGCAATCTGTAATTGGTATTCCAATTGTAGGACCTTTGTTAGCCGCAGCAGCAGCTGCTGGTGCATATGCATTAGGTAAATCATATTTTTCAAAAGCAGGAGACGTTATGAGTCCCGCTGATGGTAAAACTAGAATATCAACCAAAGAAGGTGGGTTATTTGAATTATCACCAAACGATGATTTAGTAGCAGCACCTGGAGCAGCAAACGCAATAGCTGGAGGTGCAACAAATGGTACGCCTCAAATGAATTTAGCAGTTTTATCAGCTCCATTAAATGCTATGATAGCTGAAATAAAGGGATTAAGAGCTGATATGGCTGCTGGTAAAATATCGGTACATATGGATGGGGCAAAAGTTACGGCAGGTGTATCTAATCAGGTTAGTAAGAGTACACGAAATAACTTTGCAATAGCATAAAATATAAGTAAATGCCAACGATAGAAGAATTATTTAAAACTAAAAAATTATTAAACGGACAGACTGCACAACAACAGTACGATATTCGTAATACTGCTGATTTGCAAAGAACTCCATATAATGTTTTGATGACACCATCTTTTAAACTTGGTCAAGTTGCTAGAAGAAATTTATCAAATACAACAAGAGAAAGAAGATTAGAAGAAGAAGTAACTGGATTAAGAATATTAGCAACAACAACAAGCCCTTTTATATACGGAACTGATATAATTAAATTTACTACAAAGAGTAGAGGGATTGTGGATGATATGAAAAGTGGAGCTAAGGGTGTTAGTAATGGTGGTATATTAAGTACATTTTTAAATAAAGCAGAGAATTTAGGTAACAATATATTATCAAAATTAGGAGTTAAATTACCTGAACAATTAATACCAAGCCGCATTGCTCTTAATAAAGATTTTGGAACAATAGGTCCATTAGGTCCTGGTGCAAAGCCGGGTGGAGAGTATGCAACTATGATTAGATTGCAAAAAATAAAATCAGCTGGTGCAGGAAATTTTTTAGGTAAAGTATTAGCCAATAATTTACAAGGAAGACCAAATGAAAATCAATTAATTGGTTCAGCTTTAGAAATTGGAAAAAAGGCCTTAAATAAATTATTATTGGGGTCACCATCGGAAGCCGCACAACTTAAAGCTAAATTGAGTGATACTGGTGAGACAGCAGGATATGCTAGTAATTATCCATATTCAAAAACTGTATTACCTTGGGTTGATGCGAGTACGATAGAAATTAGAGATGATTTATCTTCAAAGTATGTAACCTTTCCACAAAAAGAAATAGGTCCCGATGTTGAATGGGGTAAATATATTAGACCAAATGTAATAAAGAATCCAAAAACAAAATTTAGTAGCGAAGGTAAGAATTTGCGTAAAAGTATAGAAACAGTTAATGGTATGTACACAACATCTGATTATTTAAATAAGCAGGTTTCATACCCATCCGCAACTGGATTAAAAAATGATTTAATTCCATCTACTGAAAAACAATTAGATGATTATGATTTTGTAACTTTAAAATTTTGGTCTGTTGTTAAAAAAGCAGCTGTAAATTTTAGAGCAACTATAAGTGGATTATCTGAAACATTAACTCCTTCTTGGGATACTAATAAATTTATTGGAAATCCATTTAGTTTTTATACATATAATGGTATTGAGAGAAGTTTAACATTTAGTTTTAAAGTATATTCTTTATCATATGATGAACATATAGCAGCTTGGCAAAGATTAAATTTTTTAACAAGTCTTACTTATCCGCAAGGATATTCACAAAACGCAGTATATCCGCCTTTTATTAGATTTACATTAGGTGATATGTTTAGAAATAAAGAAGCATACATAGATTCATTAACATATACAGTTGATGATAATTCACCTTGGGATATTGGCGTTGATGTACAAACTAAAGATTGGAAATTACCAAAAATTGTAAATGTTGATATTACTCTTAAATTAGTAGAAACAATTGGTAGTACATACCAAAAAAGATTATATGGATATGGTGATGTTCCTGCTAATGTTGTAATTAAACAAGATGGTAATAAGGAATTAAATGCAGATGGTTCTCCTAAGAAAAAAGAAGATGGAACTAAGAATGATGTAAAACAGGATTCAACTGCAAAAAACCCATCCGAAGAAAAACCAAAAGAACCAGAAGACCCTAAAGGTAAACTTATAACTGAATATAAAGGATTGAAATTATATCAAACAGAAAGAGGACCATTCAAAACAATTACAAGTTGGAAAGGTGATGAAAACTGGTATACTGGACCAGCTAACGCAGCGGCTAGTACGGAATTATTGGTTGATACTATGAAACTATTTATAGATAGTAGACTTGAAAACGAAGGAAAGAGAACAGCGTAAACTAAAATAAATGCAAAGTAGATATAAAAGTAGCAGATTTAAAAAAACAATAGATGGTAGGGAAGTACTACAATCTAAAATATATCCTAATATTCCAAAAACGGATGATGATATATATGTTGCAACTGAAACTGGTGATAGATTTGATACATTGGCATATCAATTTTATAACGATTCTACTTTATGGTGGATAATTGCATCTGCCAATAATATTCATAACGCAAATATCGGAATAAGAGAAGGAACAATTTTAAGAATACCACAAAATTACATTGATATTTTGCGTGATTTTGAACAATAATAATTTACATATATGTGGCCTAAGCTAAGTAACATTGAAGATAGTATTTATATAAATTTAACATCGGATGTATCCAGTAGTAAAAACGGATTTAATGCAAGTCAAAGAGTAGCTTGGATTAGAGTTTTTTCTGGAGCAGTAGTTGCTGAACATGATAGTACTAAGGATACTGTTATTAAAGGTAGTGATGGAAAAGATACGGTAAAAAAAGGAACTAAGGCTAGAAATGGTCTTATATTATCATCTGTAAATAAATCTAATGTTTTTAAAGGTACTACTGAATTTACAAGTACATATGGTGATAGTGTTAGTAGTGGTGATATGGGTCTTAGTTGGGATGGTAGACCAATATCATCTGGGGTAGGTGCTCCATTAAGACCTTCTCCAATTATAACTGGGCTGGAAATAAAAGAAGGTAAAGACCAAATATCCAGAGAATGTACACTAACTATGAAAGCATTTTCATTAGCTCAGATGGAAAAAATGCAAACGTATTTTTTAGAACCCGGATATTCTTTATGTATTGAGTATGGTTGGAATAGTATAAATGGTATAAAAAGTGCAATAAATACAGGTGATAAAAATAGGTCTATTTTATCTCAAGCTACAAATATAAATTTAGATTATAATAAATTGCATGATATACGTGTAAAATCTGCTGGAGATTATGATTCTTTTTTAGGATTTATAGTTGGTGGTACGGTATCATCGGATGGAGATAAATGGACTGTGTCTGTTAAACTTAGAGGCGCTCCGGGATTACCAACATTTTTACAAACTCAAAATAAATCATTAGAAATTGATAGTAAAGGTGATATCGTTGATAAGCCAGGTGAACCAAAACCATATGGAGTATCTGAAACAGAAGCTGAAGGTTCGGGAGAAATTCGTAGAGATAGAAGATTCAAAAATATGTTCAATCAACTACCATCTCAAAGACAAACTGAGCAAGTTAGAAAATTGATGGCACCAACTGATTGGGATAGTTATTTAAATTTAGATGCTGCTGTAAATAAAAGTATTACAACTTATGCAAACCCTGGATTTATAGCTAAATATTTTGGTGGTAAATCCAGTGAAATAAAAGTTGGAAAATCTACAATTGAAAAAGAAAAATTATTTTCAAAAAATAAGTACATAAAATTTGAATTAGCTGTAAAAATATTAAATGCAAACAGCGAATTTACAGCTTACAGAATGGGTGGTAAAGACCTTAGTGTTGAATTTGATATTAGTAGAGCAAAAATTGGAGCATTCCCAAATATGTTTTCAACAAAAGCATCTAAATTGGTAATACCAGGATTTATGCCTGATTTCTCTGTTTATTTTTTAAATGAGGGACAAGTAGACCAATTAAAAGGTGGTATATTAAGAAGTGATGGTAAAGAATATCCAATAGTACGAAATGTAATTCCTGGCCAGCCAATACAATTTGTTGAACAAACCGATTTAAATGAAGATGGTTTGGTTGAAAAATCAGGCTATTGGGGATATTTAAAAAACTTGTATATAAATTTTGATTTATTTGTTGAAAAATTAACACAAAAAAATAAAAACATAAGAGAAGTTTTTCTTGATATGTTAAATGAAATGTCATCTGCAGTAAATTCATTTTGGAATTTTCAAATAGTTGAAGAAACAGTAAATACTGGTAAGCCTGTAAAAGGAAAACCAACACCTAGCAAAATTATAATTACTGTAATAGATGAGAATTGGGTTGGTGGTAATCCTAATGATACAACAAAAGTATTTTATCATAGTGGACCTAAATCTATATTTTTGGATGCATCTTTAGATATATCAGTGCCATCTGAAATGACTAATCAAATTATTAGTAGAAGATTAGCATTGGCAAATAACCCAGATGAACCAATTGTAGGAGTTGGTGGATTTTTTAATTCACAAACTGATTTATTTTTAAATGATATTACCGATGCGGATGGTAATCCAAGAAAAAAAATATCAGCAGAACAAAAAGCAGCAGAAGACGAGGCAAAAAAAGAAGAACAAAAAGAAGCAGAGAAACAGCCACATGAAAAAATGCAAGAAGATATTGCAGCTAATCAAGGAGCAGTAGAAGAAGCAAGAAAGGCTAAAAAAGATAAAAAAGCAGAGTTAGATAATTTAAAAGCTCAGCTTGATAAAGTTGATGGAAATGAAAGTCCTTTTTTTACCGATGAAAAATTAAATCCAACCGAAAAAGCAAGATTAGAAAAACTTGTAAAAGAGAAAAAAGCTGAAATTGATGCATTAGATAAAAGTATATCAGATATTAATAAAGAAATTGAAAAGAAACAAGATGAAGTAAAGGAGCAGAAAGAAAAAGATGAAAAAGATGCAGAAGAAAATAAAAAAACAGCTCTTTCAAATAATTTAGCTAAAATTGATGTGTTACCAAAACCGGAATTAGCAGCATTAAATCCTGATAAAATTACTGGAATAGCAAACGCCGATGAATTAAAGAAAATATTTGTAATATATTGTTTAAATGATGAACCATTTTTTGATAGAATGAAAAATGATGCTTTTAGTGCTAAGAAAGGAAATGGAAATACTACATTATCACATCCGTTACCAATAAAGTACAATTTTAAAATAATGGGAACAAGCGGTATTCGTAGAGGAGATACATTTAATATAAATGGAATTCCATCTAAATACACTAAGCATGGTTTATTTCAAGTTACACAAATAGAACAAAATGTTGAGAATATGATGTGGACAACAAATGTGACAGGAGAATATAGACAAAAGCAATAAAATGGCAGTAAATAGATACAGATACGAAAAAATTAATAATAGTTTATCGGAATATGAACTTCCAGAAATAATTACCCATGTTCCAAATCCATTGGCTGATGATTATAAAAGAGGATATATAAAAAGATATTTCATTCAAAAAGCAAATGATGCTACGGGATACATATATGAAATTGATTCATTGTCATTTTTAAATTTTAAGATAAGTCCATTTTTCAATGTTGTAATTATACGTTGGAGAATAACTGGAACAACTGATGAAATAAAAGAATCTAATTCGAATTCAATAAAATTAGGAATGAAAACAATACCATCTTTGCATTTGTATTTACCAAACTATTTACAATTTTCTAAACAATAATTTGGTAATCTAAATTATTATTCGTATATTTACATAAACAAACTTGGGGGTGCCTTGGAATTGATTGTGATGAGAATGGTAGTATCACACGTAGACAGAAGTGCTAGATGTCTTTAAATCTGTACAAAACAATAACTGACGTAGAATTATCTACTTGGACTTATGAAGACCTTATGGCTTTCATGGGTGCTGATTTAGCTGTAGCAGCCTAATCACCTCCCGCATCACTCGTGGGGTTTAAAAAAGAAGTGAACAAAACGGAGCTCTACCTATTCGGCTCTTTAAAACTGATAGGATGGTGGAATCGCTGAATTAACCATTCGGCCCCAATTATTTTGGAAAGTTAATAAGATTAAACTTTATCCTAAACGTGTAATTCGTTGGTATTACGATTACTTTGCAAGACATGGGTTCGAATCCCATCACCTCCACAATAATCCCGAACTATATTTGGTAGTTTGGGATTTTTTTTGTATCTTTGTACTTATGAAGATTATTGAGTCTATTGAGGAAGTTAATCAACTAAAAGAAAAGCTGGAAACGGAAGTATCTATTTGGTATCCATTGTGGGTAGATAATAGTAAGCATCCATTAAACACCTCTCTTTCGCTCGTAGTTGTACGATGTTCCGATGGATTGTATATCTTACCACATAAACATACAGACGCTCTATCGCTATCTAATGAGCAAATACAGACCATACTTAATACCAACGGAGAAAAGTGGGTATTTCAAAAGAAAAAGATATTACACTCACTTAATGTTTCGGTAAATTTATACGATGTAGATTCGGCATACTTTAGAAAAGAAGCAAAGGTAATTGATTATGAAGCTCCTTTAAATCCTCTCCTTTCAACGCTAACTCACAAAGGGTATAGAGATGACTTAATCCAATCCCTTCCTCTAATGAAGATTGTAGAGGTAATAGAACCGCAGTTTGGTAAGTACTTCCATAAAGAACCTTATACTCCTACACTTAAGTGGTATAACGAAGTGTTTATACCCACCCTTTCAGATATCGAACAATTCGGAATCCGTGTCGATGGGAAAAAATTTATTGATAGATGGCCTCAAGCTCAAAAGCAAGTATCATCCGATAACTTAGTGTACACCGAATACAATCCATTTACGGTGACAGGTAGACCATCCAATAGACATGGTGGTGTGAATTATGCCGCCCTAAACAAAACCGATGGTAGTAGAGATTGTTTCATTTCCGATGGGATATTCTTACAAATGGATTATAACGCATATCACCCTCGTCTTATTGGTAAGTTGGTGAACTTTGAACTTCCCAAAACTTCGGTGCATGAGTGGTTAGCCGAACAATACGGATGTGGTGTGGATGAATCAAAAGGTATTACATTCCAATTACTTTATGGTGGTATTGATGATGACTTCCGCCAAATCCCATATTTCAACGCCGTAGCTGATTACATTGATAACTTATGGATTGATGTACAAAAGAAGGGATTTCTACAAACACCACATAGAGAGATTCCATTAGAGTGGATAGAACAACCAAATGCACAAAAGGTATTCAACTACTTATTACAAGCCGTTGAGACTGAGATGAACATTGAGGTTATGAGAAAGATATTGGATTATATAAAGGGAAGTGGTATCCATTTTTGCTTATATACCTATGACTCGTTCCTTTTTGATGTTCCGACTGATGTGGATAAGGAATTGATTAGAGGATTGAAGGAAATTATCGAAGGAAGTGGATTTCCTGTTAAAGCAAGTTGGGGTTTAGATTACGGAAAGTTATAAGGGGTATATTTATAGTATATACAAAAACATGCTATAATATGAAAAAAATCGGTATCCTTATTAGTTTCTTAATTGTTTCCTTAGTTTCCTTTGGACAAGATGTAAGAGTAAAGAATGAAGTGTTTGATGTACTTTATTCGCAATCATTAGAACAACCCCTTATAATTAAGTATCGTTCAACAAACAGACCCACAAATGTAAATAGAGGAGCTATGGATTTTTATACTGAAAAGGGTATTAAAACTTCAGATGGTGATGATTACAAAGCAAACATATATGATAAAGGGCATGGAGCTCCTGCAGCAACATTCTCTGATAATATGGTAAACCTAAAACAAACATTCTCATACTTAAATTGTATA
>JACCDX011412980.1_pt1 | contig 37239 bp, 31 predicted proteins | sample 7449681 | NCBI WGS metagenome assembly JACCDX01 (sample SAMN15323450, study PRJNA562643) | freshwater metagenome | isolation source: river surface water | place: USA:Blue River Watershed | collected 2017-08-18
AGCCTGCGCACGTACCTCTTCTAACTGTCTTTCTAATTCGGCAATTCGAGTATTTCTGGTACCAACATTTGAAGTGGCTGAAGAAGCCTGCGCACGTGCCTCTTCAAGTTCTCTTGTTAATCTTTCAATGGTTGTATTTCTGGCACCAACATTTGAAGTGGCCTGTCTTCTTGCCGCCTCAAGTTCTCCTCGAAGGTGATCAATCTCTTCTTGTTGTAAGGCACTCACTGCTGCAATATCACCCTGTGACTGAATAAATTCTGTATATAACTGAATATAATTCAATAATATGGGAAGAGTTATATGAGATACATCTACAAGCTCACCTCTTATAACATCAACTCTTTCAAATAAGGGGCGTAATTGCGTATAAATATTTCGGATTTGAATGTCTTCTTCAGATTCTCCTTCAATTGCTTCTTCAATTCCTTCAAGTTGTCTTGGAAAAAGAGCATGATAGTGATCAATGGACCCATCTATTCCAGAAGACATTTCCCTAATATTATTATTTGAAGCACCTTGCGCACGTAAATTTGCTTTCTCTTGATTACTCATTTCTCTCCCAGGAATATTATATTCGGTCGTATCTTGGAGAATATTGAGATATCCTTTGATATTTGGAATCGAATTCGATTCTGTGCTATATATCAAGTTATAATTTTGAAGAATTCCATCTTCATTTTTATTTTCCGTATACACACGCACATGAAAATGAGACTGAAGGGCAAACATGAAGGCATGAATGTAAGAAAGTCCATATTCCTGGGGGATATCTTCTACCAATTGAAAGGATTGTTCCATATAAGCAGAAAATTCTTTTTCAGATGAACCGGCAGTTTCGTACATTTCCTGATAGGGTATTTTCATTGAACCATAACAAAATTCCATTGTTTGTGTTTCTCTATAGATTCGTTTTAAGATACCCAAATAACGTTGAAGTTCATCAGATCGTATTTTTGAACCTTGTGGAGGTGTTTGTAAAGATTTTGTACGTACTTCTTCTACCGTTTGACGATACGTCTGATTTTCTGGATATTTGAGAGAAAGGTGGTGAATATAGGCATAATAGAGCGAAGAATACAGGCACGCACCATCCCCTGTAATTTCAATTTTCTCAAAATAATCTGGATTCTGTGTTTCAACTGTACTGGCACGACATCCTTGTTCTGATACTTGTTGATAGACTTCAGGCATTAAAGTTTCAGGAAGTAAATCTTGTATCCCCATTTCTGGCCCATTTCCATTATTTATTCCAGTAAATTCTTCTTGAAGTTGTTGGCGAGCAGTCTCTAATTCGGCTTCCAATTGGCCAATACGTTCTCCACGTTCTCGAAGAATTCGTTGCGTTTCAGGATCTGGACCAGCAGGAATGCGAGCAGTTGCTAATTCATCTTCTAATTCACGAATTCGTGTATTCCGTCTTGTAATTTCCGCTTGGGATGCCTGATTTGGGCCACTTGGAGGTGCCGGTTGTCGGCGAGCAGTCTCTAATTCGGCTTCCAATTCACGAATACGCGTATCACGTTCTCGAATTATCCGTTGAGATTCAGAATCTGGACCAGTGGGAGGGATTGGTGCTGGAGGAGCGCGCGCGTGTTCTAATTCTTGTTCTAAAAGGCGAATTCGAATATTTCGTTCTAAAACATTTTGTTGGGAGGCACCTGAAGGAGCAGGTGGAGGAGGCTGTGCGCTAGCTTCTTGTAATAGTTCTTCAAGAGTACGAATATACTGTTCCTTATTTGTATCATGATATTCAAGAAATTCTAAAAAGTTTTCACGGTCACGAAGATGATCTTCTAATTCTTGTTCAAGGTCACGAATACGTTGTTGTAATTGCGCATGATTTCCATTGGTCCCCATACCAGGCCCCTTTTGCTGACGTTTCATGTAAATCATATAGAGGGAATCAATCGCTCCTTGAATAATATCAAGATTACTCGATGAAGGTTTGGGGCTACGCGCAATTTCTAAGATTTTCTCAAGGGGAATTTGATCCAGATAGTTTTGTATATCTTTATCAGATACACTTCCAAGGAGTAACATCATAATCATCATAAGTTGTTGTAAAAGTTGCATATTCTGAAGACAATCGGATGATTTTGAGGTTAAACCAGAAAAGAGACCCTTTAGATCTGGCGTTTGCGCAGACACTTCATGGCGCTCCACAATGGGACATGGCTTCGCATCCCCAGGAGTGCTTTCAATCTTTTTCACAAGGTCCTGAAGGTATTTGCGTTGGACAAGATAGCGTGCCTTTACAAGATTGTCTGGGACAAGGGAAAGTTGATGGCTCAAGGTGCTGAGGCGCTTTTTGAGGGCCTGTAAAATAATGGCTTTATCTTGTACTGCGCAGGGTGGGTTGCTGGTTTCGATTTCGGGTTTCTGATGCATATAGCGAACTCCAAAGGCGCGCTGCATGGCGCATAATTGGGCATCGGTAGTAACACCATAGAGATCACGTAATTCCTTTTCAGAACTTCCAATGTAGAGTACGTTAAACCCTCCTTGGGATCGAAAACGTTGTCCAGGATGTGTCACATGAATAATTTCAGAACCAATCACCATAAGATTTGAGAGGCCTTTCCCATCGACCGTTTGTTCAATGGGAATCATAGGGGAAAATGACGAAGGAGGGGCTGTCTGAATTGAATCATCAATATGAACCGGTTTGAGTGTATTATTCCGTTGTAGAATTTTCTCTTCTTCTTCCTTTTTTACATTTTCCTTCTTTTCGGTCTCTTTCTTTACATTTTCCTTTTTGTCCCCATTCTGTTTCTCATTTTCCTTTGTAGCCATGGTTACACCGGTATTTGTTTGTCCTTCTGCTTTCTTAACTTCAGGAGTTGAATCTGGTGCCTTTCGTTCTGGATTCATAAGAGGGGCATTTGTTGGCATATTGATTGCGACATGATTCGTGGCAACAGCAGGAGGGGGTAGATTTGTATCAAATCTTTGTGTATTTACAACACTGGGTAGCGTTCCAATCTTTGGCCCACTTGGAACTTCTGTTGCTGTTACAGTCGCAATTTGGCTTGGATTATTTACAACACTGGGTAGCGTTCCAATCTTTGGCCCACTTGGAACTTCTGGCCCTGTTACATTCCCATTTTGAGGCCCAGGCATGGGTCCAGCGATGGGTCCAGCAGTAGGTCCAGGGGGAGGCGGTGGATCTGCTTTTTGGGGCGGTGTAACGGTGGCTGTATTGGCAGGAGTTCCTGTAGCCTGGACAGGCTTTTCTGTTGTATTCATCGGGACACAGCTTCTACTCATAGAGATATACGAAAAATACGAAAAATTAAACTTAAACCACAAGTACAAATTATAGTAAGGAAAATGTTGGCACCCCCTGAACAAAAGATTTATAATCCATGGAATGCGAATAATAAAGATATTCCAAAACAAACTGTTAAAAGTATCTTGAAGGCGTATGGTATTACCAATAGTCTCAAAGATATTTCATACTTTCAACAGGCTTGTGTTCATACATCCTATGCGAATCATCCACGCGACCCTTCTTCGGAGGAAATTATGGAGGTTGCTCCGCGCCCCCAGGATTGTATGGAATTGAAGCCGGCGGATAATGAAGAGCTTGAATTTGTCGGTGATAGTATTTTGGGAAGTGTTGTTGCGCTCTACCTTTTCAAGCGGTATCGAGGCACTGGCGAAGGCTTTATGACGAAGATGAAAATTCGGATTGTGAATAATAAGACCTTGGGGGAGCTCGCCAAAAAAATGGGGTTGGCGGAATGGTTGATTATTAGTCGCCACGTTGAAGAAAACTGTAATGGACGAAATAACCTTCGTATTCTTGGATCGATGCTGGAGGCCTGGCTGGGGGCGCTGTATTTCCAGTATGAGGACACGAGTAAGGGGTATAAACAAGTGGAAGAGTTTCTCACAAATATTATTGAAACTCATATTGATTTTACGGATTTGATCGTTGAAGATATTAATTTCAAGGATCAACTTTTGCGATATTTCCAGGCCAAGTATCATCAGCCCCCACGATACCACGAAATTAGTGCGGTGGGGCCGATTCATGACCGTTATTTTACCATGGGGGTTCTTGATGTGAATGACAATGTCATTTCTCAATATACGGCAAAGAATAAAAAGGTGGCCGAGCAAGAGGCAAGTCGAATTGCCTTGGAGTATCTAGAGCGTCAAGAAGAAACGCGACGTGTTTAACTTAGATCCGTATCGAGGACCTTCACTTTCATTTTGAGGAGCCCTGGGATTTCCTTTTTTTCCTGTTGGCTTCCGTAGTAGAGGCCATACGGGTCATCACTGGGTTTGAGAAGATTATTGGGAATGGCCACATCTTCCATAAGTAAGTACGTATAGAGTTTTCCCACTGCGTAGGAGTACATCACTTCATTATTTCCCATATAGCCAATAAAGTTATAGATTTCATCCCCCTTAAAAGGTCGGAATCCAACCACACGAAACCCTACAAACATGTACTGGTCTCCCCCCACGTGAATTAGTATATTGGCTTGGCGAAAGCGTGGATCCCATTTATTCCCAGAAAGTGCTGTATGTTTAAAAGGGTCACGTGCGAACATGATATCTTTGTAGGCAATTTTGCTAATTTTGTTCCCCTTGACTTTTTTCCCTGTTTTGTCGTCAAAGGTTGTCCCATAGATTTTCACATGTGTGTTATAATCTTCAATAATGTATTTATCACTATAGTTATGAAATGTCTTATAACGACGTTTTGGTTTTTCCGCCGAGGATGCGATGGCATTTTTTCTTCGAGTTCCTCCACCACCACAACCGCACCGGCGTTTTCGTGTATAATTTGGCATTTCCCCTATCTTTTCAGAAGATTTTTAAACTACTGGATAACTTGGATCCATTAAGATACCGCATTCTCCATTGGGGGCGTATTTGCTCCCACGGCCAAGGCGAATATAACCAGATTCTCCCCAGTCTGGCCCCCAGGAGTTTTTCACGAGCCAGTAGTCGCCGGCGCTTGGATCGGTTCCATATCCCACCACTAAAACACCGTGGTCCAGATTTGTACCGCATGAATCTGTGACGACACCGGTACTATAGAATTGCCAATCAAATCCATCAGCTTCAACGGCAACACTCACTGGTTGTCGGGCTACCGCAATCATGAGGGCCGTTTCATTGTTTGGCTGAACATCCACATAACTATGGAGTGTCGCAACAGGACTACATGTCTGGCAAGTTCCATCGGCGGCTTGGTAGGGGTACTTTGCTTCACTACAGATTCCGCCATTGGTAATAATGTATTGAAAGGCATCGTCCATCATACCTCCATTACAACCCTGATTTCCTTGGGCGGTTGAGCAATCGACAAGTTGTTGTTCCGAAAGGGATTCAAGGACTCCTTTTGCGAGGAACCATGCTCCTTCCACGGCACCGGTGGTGGAGAAGGACCAGCAACTTCCACATTGCCCCTGATTTTTCACAGGGGTGACAGCTCCAGCGGTGACCCAATCAACACTGGAGGGAAGGTCTTGAATAGCATCCATATCACCACGCAGATACTGTTTTTGGGTCATAAAATATCCAGTTTTTTCACGGCGGTTGTATCCGAGATAACGTGCCTGGAATTCAGAAAAGGTCAGATCCATGTGGGTATTTGGAGCAAGGGTGATTGTGCGATTCTTTGCGTTACGGCGATGAATTTCATTTAAATTATTACGGAAAATAATGTAGCGTGTGAGTTCTTCTTCATAACTACTGTAGGACTTTTTGTGAGAATGTTTCCAATTACGGAATTGATGCATGGGTTTTTCATCCAGATCAAGTTCTTTATAGTGAATACGTTCTGAGAATCCAAGATTGGAGAGTACGCAAAGGGTAAAAAGGGCAAACAACATTTTGTTCTACCTGGATATCAGAAAAAATGTTTATATTGGCGTAAAAACGCAGACAGAGAATCTCTCTATAAGATAGATGTCGGCCAAACCAGTATTAAAGGGGTTGAGAGGACTCCGTGTCAATAAGGAAAGAACCGATGAAGAAATGAAATCAATTTTTGAAGTCGACGAAACTGCGAAACAGACTGATATTACGGCAGAAGTCCCAGTCGTACCTTCATCCGCTTCTGGCTTATTTAAACGTCTTTCTGCGAAGGCCTCTGCGCCTACGTTGGCAAGTCAGAAGGCTGTGGTACCTGTTGCCCCCAAAAAGATGACAATGTTGCCAAGTGCCTCTATGCCAAGTACCTCTATGCCGGTACTTTCCGCGATTCCAGAAGAAACTTCGAGTGTATCTGCTTCCGCCTCCGCTACTGCTTTCCCTACCACAACCGCTACAGAAATGCCAGGCCTTCCAAATGAGACAACCATGGCCTCATTAGTAATGACTGCCCCAGAAAAAACATATCTTCATCAACAATCCTTAGAACCTTCAAAAGAATTTCGTTTTCGAGACAAGGTCAATCCCGACTTACGAGCGCAACAAGAATTAATTGAGGAGTATGTTACTCAAGATAAGTACAGTATTCCAGAAGAACAACGTCATTATATTCCAGAAAGTAGTCGCGACTTTCGTCGTTTTATCAATACAACCTTTTCCACCTTTACACTTCCACCGCGCCTTGGAGACAAGGATTGGGAAGCGTGTTCAAAACGTGGGGAAACGGTGGACATGTATAATTACCAGAAATTTGTGCGCGAATATATGCGTCAGGCAAGTCCGTATCGTGGTGCCTTAGTCTATCACGGTCTTGGTTCTGGAAAAACGTGTACATCAATTGCAGCATCAGAGGCACTTTATGGATCAACCAATAAGCGTATTATTGTGATGACACCGATTGCTCTTAAGAAGAACTTTATTACGGAACTCGGATTCTGTGGATTTCGCCATTATCGTGTCAAGGAAAATTTCTGGGTTCCATATTCCTTCAAAGGGGCACCAATGAACCGTCTGTTTGCGACCGAGGTGGTTGGGATTCCTTCTAATTATTTGAAATGGTTGGAAACAGCACGAAGCGTTGGGGGGACTGAAATCTCCGAAACAGAACGTGTCTTTTTTATGCCGGATTTTTCGAAGTCATCCAGTGAATCCAATTATGAATCCTTGTCACCAATTCAGAAATCTCTCTTAGAACGTCAGATTCGTGAGACAATTGAATCGAAGATTGAGTTTATTGGATATACAGGGATTAGTAAGGAAAAACTCAAGCAGATGGCGGTGGGGACATATAAGGGGAAGATTCCCCTCAAGCCAGGTCAGAAGTTCTTTGATGATGCGATTATTATTATTGATGAAGTCCATAACTTGACACGTTTAATTAGTGGTTCCTTGGATTCGTATTTGAAGGATACTACTGCAGGACCTGTGATTCCAGGAAAGCGAAAGCCTCGCCGTCTGGCACAATATGAGCCGATCGAGGTAACTCCGTGGGATCCAAAGCTGAAAACGTCTCCACAATTATACGATCGTTCGTATTTATTCTATCGTCTTTTGGCGGAGGCGCGAAATTCCAAGATTATCGCGTTGAGTGGAACGCCGATTGTCAATGTTCCAGACGAGATTGGGATTTTGGGAAATATTCTCCATGGCTATTTCCATACCGCAGAATGCGCCCTTCAGACAGTCGACGATACTGTATTAAATAAAATAAAGGCGGAACTTCTAAAACACCCACGAATTGAATATTTTGATATGGAAAAGGCATCCAATCTTACAAAGTTATTTGTAACACGGCTGGAGGAGGGGTATATTCGTTCCTTTGATGAATCTGGTAAATACTTGGGGGTTGTGTATGTGGGTGGGGCTGCGGTTCCAAATACGATTGAGGAAATCTTTGTGGATGTCGATGCGATCATTAAAAAGTATAATATTCGTATTATGACAGGGGCTTCTGGAGTAAAGTTTAAAGCAATCCCTCTATTTCCCCCATTTTACGAGGAGTTTAACAAGTATTTTGTGAATACAAATGACGCAACCATGATCAATAAGAATTTATTTAAGAAGCGTATTTCAGGTTTAATTTCGTATTATAAGGGTGCCAAGGAGGAATTAATGCCGGCGGTACGACCAGGGGATGATAAGATTGAGTATGTGGATATGAGCGAATATGCCCTGCCTGCCTATGTGGCCGCACGTGAAAAGGAACGTGGGGAAACATCAGGGAATGCGTTTGAAGAGGGTGCGCAAATTGGAGCGGATGAATCAAAGGCAACGTCGTATCGTTTTAATAGTCGTTCTGTGTGTAACTTTGTATTTCCAGAAACCGTAAAACGCCCCTTCCCCAATGATGCGAAAGATTTTCAAAAGGCAGCCGGTGTTGATACGATTGTAGTAGCAGATGCGGTGACTGCTGTTGTACCAGATTTAACATTGGCAGAACGTGTTGAAGAAGAAGAGGCGGATAAAGAGGATGAAGTTGTACCAGCGGTTGCTACAATGGCGGCCACCGCTGCAGCGGTTTTACAGAAACCGTATGAACAACGTGTAAAAGAAGCGCTTGAATTATTGCGCGCAGATGCAATGAATGACGCAAAATTAGAAGATGGTGTAACTTCTATGAAACGGTTCCAAATGGACGAAGCGGTACCTGTTGAATTCCGCCTTTCCACTTATTCGCCAAAATTCAAGAAAATGATTGAAAATATTGAGAATGAAGCAGAAATTCCTGGATCTTCTCTTATTTATAGTCAATTCCGTACCATGGAAGGGATTGGTATTTTTTCCATTATTTTGGACTCTCTTGGTTGGCAGCGAATTGAGATCAAAGGAACGAAGATGGAGAATCTCGAATTTACTCCGCAGACCATTGAAAGTTTTACGGATCCTGCGAAGCGTGACGCAAAGCGCTATATTATATATAGTGGGGAAGAAAGTACAGATATCCGTCAGGCACTCATTAATGTATTTAATGTGCGTGGATTCTTGCCAGAAAGTATTAAGGCAGTCATGGAAGCAAGTGGGCTTACACCTACAAAGAACCTTCGTGGGGAAATATGTAAAGTGTTTATGATTACAGGGGCAGGGGCAGAAGGCCTTTCTCTTCGTGCGGTTCGTGCGGTACATATTATGGAACCGTATTGGAATGCTGTGCGTACCGATCAAGTGAAGGGTCGCGCAATCCGTATTTGTAGTCATGAAGATCTTCCAGTGGAAGAACGCTATGTGAAGATTTATACTTATATTACAAAGTTTTCGGAACATATGAAGACAGCAAAGATGATTGATTTACAGATTACTCAGTTAGATAATAATAAGACAAGTGATGAACATGTTCAACTTCTCAGTGATACCAAGAGTAAGGTCAATAGTGAATTTATTCAATGTCTGAAGGAGGCAGCGGTGGATTGTGTATTGAATGAATCCGAAAACGAGCGAGTCCAATGTTATTTGATTGAAGGAAATCCACTCATCTCTGCGTATGACCCTCGTATTGATGTGGATGCGAATCGTACCACAGAACAGGTGATCGTCCCACAAATACAGGCGCGTCCAGTCACCAGTACATCGGCAGTACAACCTCCACCAGGAATGGTCACAAGTGCTTCTGCCTCAGTATCAGAAAGTGCGACCACGGCAACCTATAAGGCGTTCAAGGCAAAGGATGGGAAAATTTTCATTCGTGTCCCTCGTATTGAAAAAGAAACAGGAATGCCATATGTGGGTATTTATGCGATTCAAGATAAAGCGACCCTTCGATCTGAATTAGGTCGTGCTGAAAAGGATGCAGAAGGAAAGGAAAAGATGATATGGTATCCAGCACCTAAAGAAATGGTATAAACTATTGAAATAGATATGTGAAGGCATCTTCATGTATCTCGGCATATTTGTAGCGCCTCCATAGCTCAGTGGTAGAGCATCACTCTTGTAAAGTGAAGGTCGAGGGTTCGATTCCCTTTGTGGGCAAATTCTTTTTTATGATTGAAATCCGAAAAAAGAATTATATTTTATTTTTATTCACTGGCAAGAATACTTTCATCGACCCGTTTGAGGCTTGCTTGTTCAAACAAATGGGGTTCTGCCCAGTAGGGCGCGCCTTTAAATTCTAAGAGACGATAATTGAGTTCCCAATCCAAGCAGTCGCGAAAGGGCAGAAGGTTCTCCGCAAGGTGTTTTATAAAGTCTCGCGATAAGAGCATACTATCGGTACAGCGGAATGGAAAACATGTTGCCGGCAATACAAGTTCTTGTTTATGATAGTATAAATCGCCAAAATTGATTCCACCACCGTGTGTCCCAGTGCCGTCGCTCAGACTAATATAGTGCCAGACTTTCTGATCGGCAAGGGCTTGAATATCCGCAAATCGTGTAAGAAAGTCATGGCGAAACATCACATCACTTTCTAAGATCATGATCCGTTCGTACCCTTTTTCATTCGCATCTTTCACAGCACTATAAAAGTTCAGATTGAGACTGACTTCTCCCTTGGTAAGCGCACGACTTTTAAAAATCAGATTGGGGAACTTTCGTGGGAGAAATGGATCATAGACGCGAAAAATTGTATCTGTGGTAAGGTCACGACCCCATGTGGGGGCCGATAGGCACATTTTTTCCTGGGGACATTCAAATTCACGCAATTTTCGGAGAACATAGTTAATTCGACGTTGTTCATGGATAGGGTGACCGACAATATAAATATAGTCAACCCAATCCCAGGGGGTCTTTTTTATTTCATTCTCATTGTTTACAGGTGTATTTTCCATACATCTATACACAAAAAAGTGTTTAACCCTTATGTAACAATCCACGCACGAACCCAGTCATTCAGGGCTGCACGCTGGTATTGCGAGTTAATCATTTCATAATCATAGAGATCACATGTAAAAAGTGTAACAAGGGCCGACTGGCTTCCGTTGGGATCCCCCAGGATAATTACCCCAGAATCTCCACGACTGTAGAGAGGGTTATTATTGGGGTTGGTAAATGTGAAGGCGGTGGCTTGATCTGGGAAATTCATATTGCTCGCCTTTTCAATATCCGCAACTTGTATATAGAGTTTTGTAGGAAGCATATCGGTTTCAGGGCTTTCCATTTTGAGGGTATACATGTAGGGCTTTCCAACTTGGAGTGGGGTACGATCTGCGGTATTAATTGTTTCAATCTGAACTCCTCCGCTCGATAATATCGTACGTACAAAGCAACGACCATTACGATTCTGAATTCCAATACGCAGGTTTCCAAGGGTAAAGAGAATGGCTTCCATACCAAATCCAGGCAATTCGTTAATCACAAATGACATATTGAGGGTACGGAACGCGTTCATAAAGATCTGTTTATTGATACGAATGCTATCACTCTTTCCAAATTTCGCACCGAATCGGTATTTTGCCAAGGGACCGCTGGCAGGGGCTGGAATATATGAAATACCAGGTCCGAGTAAGGCAGGGAACCCTCCAGGAAGGCGATATTCACGGAAATTAATGGCGCGTCCCTGTGAATTGACCTTGACATTAAAGCTGAGCATGGGGGCATCTGGTTCTTGGGTAAGGGTGTATAAATTGGGAGAAATATTTGTTAAAGGAGCATTGGGCTGGCACAGACTCATATGTAACAGCCAATGGGCATAACCATAATCTTCTTGCCACCACGCGGTGATATAGTTGGGTTTGCCGGCTTCGAGTTTCCAACAGTTTCGCTGGACATGGCGAGTAGGCGCTTGAGGGTAAAAGCGATCCATAAAGTCAAGGCCGTCTTTCCCACGCTCTGAACTCACAGCTCCATTATCAATGTTATCACGATTGAGGTAAATTCGAGCCCCATCATCGGTTTCAATGGTAAGACGAACTTCTTGGGTTGTATTGGGGCGGAAGTTTGTTACCATACAGAATTCAACCATTTCACGTTTTCCAGTATTTTCAACATCCCCCCCTGTAGTAAAGAAGGGTGTAACAAGGCCAGTCTGAGAAATACGACGACCCATAAAGATGCCACCGCGATCACGATCAAACCAGAAGATTTCAGCCCCATTCAGGCGTTCAATCATATCCTTTGGTTTTTCACGTACAATTCCCAATAATTTCTCCATCACGGATCGTTGGTCACCATAGGATATTTCCGAGGAAGTTGCTTGTTGTTTCATCTTAAGCATGGTATTTTGAACTTCTTGCCACGATCCCAGTTTGTCCCACATTTGAGCCTTGTTATTTACGGTGGGGTATGCTTCACCGGTTTGTTGTCCGCCGTTTTTCAGGAATTCGCGTTGTAAGCAGTCGAGGCGAAAGGGGGGTTGAGAGGCAGGTGTCAAGTCCCAGCAAAAGTCGAAATTGTCAAAGTATCCTTTTTGGAGACATAAATCACGCGCCGCGTAATGAATTGCGCTACGATCGGCTTGACTTGAACGTACATTTAATTCCTTCAAGTTGGCCAGGGCAACATCGGTGGCTACTCGTCCATCCCTCACGATTCCAGAAAGAAGGGGGACCTTTGCGCGATTCTGGTATTGTTGAAAGGCAGAGTTTTTCTCGAGGCCAGCTCCGTAATTATTGGGGGTCGCCTGATTAATAAGGGCATTGTAAAGGGCCCCATCGGTTTTACAGCCGGCCGCTTGAATTTGTTGAAGCATACAGTCACGCGAGTAAGTTCCATCCGCTCGTGGGGTACAGACATCGATACTTCGACGTACAATATCTTGAGGGCTTCCTGGGGCGGGTGGTTGGGGGCATTGTTCTGAATTTCGAATGAGATTTGCCCCACTTCCTCCCACAAATGGGTCATCACTGTACTTCACTGCCCCCTTTGTTGTAATCGGAACACCGTATCCACGTTTCTTATCAAAGGCACATTTCCCCACATATTTTGGATCATTTACATCTTCACAGCGTCGCATATCCATACAGTAATCTCGTTCCGAAACTTTGAGGGCTTCATCGAGGTCCCAATACCATTTTCCAGGGGGGTTTTGAAAGAATTGGATGGGGCCGGTACGAGATCCAAGGGCTCCAGCACTCACTCTTGGAGGTTTTCCTCTTCCAGGTTTTTCATAAATCCATCCACAACGAACCTTTTCAAGGGGATTATAGGTATCAACAAGTTCAGAAAGCTGTGATTTTTGGCAGATTGCCTGTTTATCCTTGAGATACTGGGGAATATCGGTAGTTGTAATCCGGTTTGCGAGATCAACGTCGCGACTGAATGCTCCCCTCGTATCCGTATCGGTTGTATTAAAAAGCCCACGGTCATCCTGGACTGCCTGTAATACACGTTCATCTTTTACAATGATTGGGTTGGATAACCGGTTAAAAGCATCTTGTTGGATATTTTGATAGGCGATATAATCTGCGGCCGCTGGAGGTAAATTCTGACCTGAAGCATTTTCCGCCACAAAATTTTCATACATTGCTCGGAACATGGCTGTTTCCCTTCTATAGAAGTGTATTATTTTATAGTAAAGAATACCCTAAAATAATAAGAGTTTGAAATAATTTAACGAATCATCATCGCGCGAATATTGGCACGTGGTCGGCCGTGTTGGAGACCATTATTCAGAGGCATTTCAGGAACACCAAAGGTGACATCCCCAGCAAATCGTGCATTTTCTCCAGAAGGCATATCGCCTTGATTGACAAGGACATCGTCCAAATAGAGTTTTACATTCTTTCCACGCGCCACAACACGGACTTGAACATCACGATTTAAGGGCAAGGAAGAAGGGCTATCAACACCCCAGTTACCATCACGTGGATCTCCAATACGTATATGGAGTCTGGTGTCACCGGGATAGAGCCACCCTGCAAATACACGGTCGCCATAGTTACAACAGTTATTCTTGGTAGAAGTAAAACGGAAAATAGCACTCCATAGATTTACAACACCGCGAATATTAATGGTAAATTCAAAAGTGTAATTACGTGGCATGGCCCCAAAGTTTTTCACAATAGGGGTTCCATTTTCCAGATTAAAAAGGGGTCCTACAAGGACTTTTGCTCCGCTTGGATTTTCAGAGGTAGGTCCTGGAAAGAAGCGTTGATTTTCTCCGTCGTGGCATGGAAAAACCATCATACTTGCGGCAGATCGAATACCACCATTAATATCAAGGCATTGTCCAGGATATTTTTGTGAGAAAATACGTTTTGATTTTGGATCATAGGACCATTTATTTTCAGCACTGTCATCGCAAGGACCAATGATTACAGACTTTCCTGCTGTAATTCCATCAGAACCTGCTTTAAAGTAATCATTGCCAACACTTGTACCCGTACGGAGGCATTTTCCAGTATCAAGACCTTTTAGGCGACCATCCCCATCTACAGACCATGCCTGATTTGCATACCCATTACAAGGATAGGAAATTACGCGTGATCCATCTTCTTGTCCGAATCCTTGAACATCCGCACATAGAGGTCCTTGTACTGGATCAGAGGCAAATGTCTGAATAGAATTTTTATCAAAGGTGCGATTTATTTCTGGACTATGTAAGACACGCGTGTTATCCAGTACATTTTTGTATTCTGGAATAATTTTCCAAGAAGCATCTGTGTGGAAAAGAACGCTGCGATCACTGTTTGCGATGGCTGTAAGTAAGAGTCCTTCTGGACCACCAGAATTTGTCTGAAGTACAACAATTTCGGTGATACCAGGTTTGAATATATATGTAAATTTCTTATTTGGCCAGTCTCCACCCCAACCGCCGCCATCATTATAAACTTGGGTGTCATTCATAAAGATTGTCGCATTATTATCCGCTGCAACATAAATTGTCGCAGGAAGATCTGATGCTGTTGAGTTCTGGAAACGATAATAGAGTGTGGATCCTGCTACGGCCCCAGATCGTGTATTTACAAAGCTGGTTACTGGAGACCCAGCATTTCCTCCAGCGCGTCCTCCAATCCACTTTGCGCCCTTGTCTGGATAGGAAGTTGCGACACCCCATGGTGCCATATTGTAATCACCGTAGACAAACGCAGGGATCGCCTGGAGAAGTTCAATGGCACGAGAGTTTTTCATGGGACTTTCTTGTTTCTTGAGTTCAATGCCGTAACATTGCTGAATGGCATCTTTACGATTTTCATCCAAAATACTATTGTCATTGGCCTTTTTGTGAATTCCGTCATAATACTTCTTGACTTGATCGACCCCCCCTTGTTCGATTGCCTTTTTGAGGGCGTCAGGGCGCTGGTTGCCTCGTTCATCAAAGGGGGCTACGGTTCCATTTACCGTACATCCCTGGGGGCGATTCTCGTCTGTGGCAAAGCGACTGCTTGCAGGGAGTTTATCGTAGGTTTGACCAACGTGGGATTGTGATCCACGATTTTCGTAAATGTATTGGATGCATTCAGGTGGGAGGGGGCCTGTTTTTGCATTATCAACATCACATGGGGTTTTGCGTCGAATTCCTAGACAGAAGGTACTCGCATAGTCCCAATCGGATAAAACAAGTTTCTCTCCAGAAGCAGTGCGTCCTGTAAAGGCACGAATGGCAATATCATAAAGGCGTTCCGCAATTTCGGCGAGTGAGAGAGTTTTTCCAAATTCATCCACAAGAAGTTCGCGTGCCTTTTGACTGGTAGAAGGGTACCCAGTCCCCTTTTCATCACAACCGGCCCCCAAGTAAAGTTGCATGATACATTCTTGGTTATAGTTTCCAGGACCAGCCCCCTTGACGAAACAAGGGCCACTATTTAAGAATTCGGCACTCGTACTTTTTGTCACATAGGGTCCAGAGGGGCATGTGGTTGCCTCTTTTTCACTTGGATCCACAAAGGTAAAAGGGAGAACAAATTCACAGCTCATATCCTCCTTTCCTTTGCCAGGTTTCATTGCCATGTAGGGTTCCGTACCAACCTTGACTTGTCCCCCCACACGTGGGCGAGCATTCGTGACGGTATCCACAAGAATTAAACGGTTCAAATCCATCGAAAATTCCCCAGATGCGGTAGGGCCAACCAAGTAGCCAGCAAGATAACTATCATTTCCTCCCTTGACGGTAAGAGTAACACGGTCTCCTTCTTGGATATCTTCCATTTTAAGAGTTTGCATACTGGTGGAAAGTTCCAGGGGTTCTTTTGTGAATGGATTTCCGTTGATTAACATTACAAGTTGCCCTTTTCCAACAAATACAATCTTTGGTTCCACGGTATTCACAACGGAATCAATAAAGGAAAAGGATTCATTTTCGAGGCATTGGGAGCAACCAGGAATATCAAAGTTTTGTTGTTTCTGGCATTTGAGTTTATTCATAAGGCGGACGCATTGTTTCTTATTGACAACAAACATCCCAGGGGCACATTTTCCTACGGTGGGATTATACTGGACAAAACGGTCCATCATTTTACGGCCGGCAAATTTTGCTTGGTCGATTGTATCTTCATCGACGTAGAGTCCGCCCAGATGGGGTTCGGATTTACTGTTCTGACCTCCTTCAAAGCAAAGGCCACATGTTTGTCCAAAATCAGGGCGATCAAAAACGTCGCAGGATTGAATACTTTTTACGGCTTCGCACATGACAACATTTTTCGCGCGGCCTTCGGGTGTAACGGCGTTTAAGAGGCGTTTTTGGGCTTCTTCATTTTCGGTAATATTCCCAGAAGGGGCAACATCGACTGCCGTAATCGCACGTTGAATTTGTACTTGCGCTCCTCGAATCCCACTACTTCCTGCGCCGACACTCACACCAGGAGGATTTAATGGATCGGTTATACGACTAAGATCATTATGCTTTTCAATCCCCCCTGCGACCAGGTTCGTGTATTGGCCCCCAAAGGCGGTAGCGGTGGCATCTGGAACAGTTCCTTCAAAGCCTTCTCCCTTTCTTCGGTTGCGATGTAATAAATACAGGCTTCCTGCGGAAAGGGCTCCGAGTATGAATATTCTGTCCATATCTGGCTCCTACTTTACAAATTCTTAAAAAAATTACTGAAATCTTTGTAAGAATACGAAAACTACATTTTTACAATGTTTTAATAAAGATTATCGGGACGTACTCGACTGGTGGAATCCATTTCACGAGTAATGATACGAAGTACAAGGGTTGTCTGATGGGTGTGGTTAATGAGACGAGCCCCTGTAATTGTGGTGGAGGCACTTCGTAATGCGCTATTCCACTTTGTAAGATTACTACTGGATCCTCCAAAGGGATTTACAAGAACACTACCAGTGGTTGGATCCACAAAGCGGTTACGAAGAATCAGAATATTCGCATAACCAACATTATTGGGACCATCCACGATCGCATTACTACTATTTTGATAGCCGATCCCCACAACAAGGTGTCCAGCATCCCCCTGGAGATAATCAAACCCATCCTGAATTACGCTGGCAGTTGTCCCACTAATATCAACCCCAGTCACATCAAGGCCTTTAATTTGAATACGATCCGTCGCAGAAAAGGCAAAACGGCTGAAGAATTTGCTAGTTTTCACAAAGAGGTATTGATTTTGACTGGAGGCGTCATTGACATTGTAGGCACTGGTGGTGGTAATGCCGGCAGGGAGGGAGCCAGGACTGTAGATTCCAGAAATGTTAAGGGTATCATCGACTTCACTCACCAGGGTACCAGTGGGGCGTTCGAGGCGAATGGTGAGTTTATTCAACGTAGAAAGGGGGGTTGGCGCATAGACGCGTTGGCACTTTTGGAATTTGGGGATGAGGGCCAGATATCCCTTGCTATCGGTCATATTGTCATTATCCGAAATCCAGTTGGCATCGTACTGAATGACACCAAAGGAGTTATCCAGGAAGTTATCCGTACCGTGGTTATTCCCATCAAGTTCCGAAATACGGACAATCGAGTAGGGGAAGGAGAGAATATTGAGGCGAGTGGCGCTATTGTAGGCAGGGGATCCACTGGACCCAGTATTTTTCACAAGGGTATCAACTCCTTCAGCCGGCACAATCATCTTCACAAGTTCAATGCGAGTAATGTTCTTGAATTTAATATTGGCAGAGGGGGAAAAGGTAAAACCTTGACGATTATTGGCCGGATCAAAATTGACGCTAAAGTTATAGCGGTTTTCACGTGTGTTATTGAGCCAATCACGATCTGCGCTGTAAATAAAAAGGTTGTGTTCGGTTTCACGATATTCCACAACGGGTTCCTGGCGGACAACAACTTCTTGAGAAAGGGTTGGAGTTGTCTTAATAGCATTTGGTAGAACCGTCGTGGGATTTTGGTTGGCATCATTTTGGAAGAGTTCCACAGGTCCGGCTGGTAAAAGGCGGTCCATAATAGCCTGTTGCTGACCATTTCCAATAGCTGCATTGACACGCTGTGCTTCTTCTTCACGTTGTTTCTTTGCCACTTCAAACATATTGAGGGCATCCATTCCACCGGTGGGGACATCCATTGGTTTTAATAAATCGGGAATTTGAGGGCGAAAGGATTGTCCGCTCTGACGTTCGGTTTGTAATTGAGAAAAACGAGCACCGGTGTCCATGGAAAGGCGTTGGAAATCGGCACCGTAATCAGGGCGGGGTGGTTCTGTGACTTGTTGGCTCATAGAGACCGCTCGCGATTCACGTCGGAGATAGGAAGTAAAATCTGTAATACACAAGTTATAGGTTTCATTATTTAGTTCTTGAATTGGCATGGGTCCATTCACTTCCCAGACTTGGTTCATGTAGTACTTACACATTTTGCCAAGGCGTGATACCTGACGTTCATTTAACTGACCGGCTTCACGCTGTAGGGTATTTTGAAGAGCACTCAGTAAATAATTTTCATTGCGCCCATCAAAAAACTGTGATTCTATCTGGGGGACTTGACTATTCATACCTCGGTTCATGGATGTCCTTCTATAATGTACGTACAAGGACTCTTTAGACCAAACTGCGCACACCAAAACCGTATCTAGGATGAAAGAATAACCATTTCGATGGTATTATACAAGTTTCCAAGAGAGGAATCATTTGTAATATGAATTGCTTCTTTGGTATAGGGGATCCAGGCAGTTTCACTCACATGAATATTTGCGGGGGCTTCAGCAGATCCTTCTTGGACAGCGTGAAACCATCCTGGCGACTCACCGCGTGTGATGTGAAGGATGGAGCCACCAAGGCGACGGATCATGGCGATTTCATTGGGAAAGCGACAATCGGTAATTACAACCTTGGGATACTTTCGAAGTTTATTTTCAAGGGCGGCAATCCAGATATCTTCATGAAAGTGATTACGAAATACATCGGTTCCAATCATTTGAAGGGCTTTGCGTGGGCTGAATCCAGGAAAGCCAAGGCGCTGTGACCACCATATATCTTCTACTTCGCGCCATGCGCGGGACTCCTTGGTATCTCCTTCGAGCATCGCTCGATCCCAGCCAAAGATAAAGGAAACGGCATCTTTTACGGCGCCGGCAAAACTCAGTTTTACGTATCCGTGGTGTTCAATCAGATAGTTTGCAAGGGTATCTTTTCCAGATCCGGCAAAACCGCAAATACCATAAATGAAGGTCATTCTCAAACTATATAGAGTACTATATGGTTTGGGAAAAAATGATAACCGTCAATTTTTAGCCATGGCGTTTTCATGAAAGATATTTTTGAATCGCGGAATCGGCATCCATTTTCTTATTTAATTCTGTTTTACGTAATTTCTTCTAATAATAAGATACTATCAAGGGCATTAAAACAAACTTACGCATCCCCATGTGACTCTACAACTCCTTCGACTTCGACAATCCCCATCTCTCCAGAAACAATCTTTCTGCGAAAGTATTCGAGGCCAAGGATAATGATGGGCATGGTAATCCAACTCAACGCATAATTCAGAGCCCCTCCACGGACCTTACCAAAGATCTTTACCATGAAGGGCAACATGACAAAAAAGATCACCCACGAAAGGGCCCACGCAATGACGGCATAGGAGGAATATTTTAACACCTTTTGTAGGCCTTCCACTGTCAATTCCATCTATATAAGGTCTTTATTCTTCTCCGTCAAAGAGGACCTTTCGGAATTCCAACATCCATTTATCGGACACTGGGTTGTGGCAAAAATGAGCAAAGGACTCCCCCATAATCATACGAATTAAGAAGAAGCAACTGTACATTCCACACTCGCTATTTCCGTATTGGAAGCGATTCCCATTTGAAGATAACTTAAAATTTGGATTCTGAACCAAGAAGCTTCGCATAAAGGTGGCGACTTGTTCTGGGGGTTCCATTCCGTAGGAATCAAAGTAATAGATTCCATTCTTGGGAATGTTGATACACACAGCAACCCAATGGGATCCGCCTTTAAAGTGGGGATCGAGGTTAAACACGGCGCCGATATATTTGATACCATTCGCCTTCATTTCTCGAATATTGATGTTACAGAATTGAGGATTCATACATTTTTTCACACCTTTAACGTATGGGTCTGGGGCAGAAAAGTCAATGGGGACAACCCCCAGAAAGTGAAATTCTGGATGGGCTTCTTCGTATTGTTTCATAACGTTCTGAATGTCATCCGAATTGAGCCACATGTCTGGATCCGATTTCCAAGCGTCAGGCATTTTGGGACGAAAGTATTTTTTTAGGATGGTCTGCTTTTCTGATTCGCTCAGACTTGACTGTTCGACCATTTTTCGTTCATTCGTCGCCGTATTACCGGAGTACCCTCCTTTCTTCCCCACGATACGAATCTTATCTAAGATAGGTTTTGGAAGACACTTTCCATTAGAATTTTTAATACGAGGATGACATTTACGTGATCCCGGTGGCGGAGGGCTCGCACGAAACTTTATTTTTCTTGTTTTGGCCATAATCGCACCCTATCTTTTTCATACATTTTTTGTCCTACAATCAACCAGGAGTTCCGTAATCCGTGATGGCAAAAAAGGTAAATGCAACAAACTTTTGGAATATTATCTTACCAATTCTTGTATTAATTCTGTTACTTGTCTTTCTGTTTGTTGTATTTACAACTCCAGATGCAATGTTATTTTCCGATGAGTTGGGTCCCACTGCGGTGATTCGCAATGTTGCGAAAACACTTGAATAATGTTCCGGTCAGAAAAAAGTGGGGCGTCAATTAGAAAGATGGCCTTTTCAGACATGATATCGTCAAATACCGGAGTATGGACATTTTTAATCCTGTTTATGATTGGTCTTATTGGCCTCTATATATACATTGGGGTCTATGTTGGAAATAAGGATACAAACAATGATGTGCGAAAACATCTAATTATTATTGGATCTCTCACAGGGGTAATTACATTCTTCTTTGGAATTATTTCCTTCTTCTATTTTGCGGCAAATCAACGTTACGTCACAGAATTCTTATTATTAATGAATTTTGTCACGTTATTTCTAAGTCTTTTTGCCCTAAGTACATCTTCGCTTCAGATTCTTAGTTAATTATCCACAACGATTAAAGTCCTGGGGGAGGACCCAGGGTACTTAATGGGGGTATTTCAAAAGGAATATCATAAAGATCTGTGGGAGGGGATGGAATAAAGACAGCAGAACCTAAACTGCTGGTATAAGCCATGGTATTGGCCTGTACCGGTACATATTTCTGATAAATCACAACGGTCTGGTGTTGTAACCGAAACCGACAGTTTGCGTTTCCAAAAGGATTTCCGAGAAAAAAAAGGCCTTGAAGGCGTAACCCAACGCGGATTTCCCCCCCTTTTTTGAAGGTGGTTTGGGATGCCCCCTTTGTCCAGACAAAGTTATTCCAGATCCAGACACGACCACATTGACGTTTTTCTGGATTGGGTCCGTGAAGGTAAATGGTAAGAATATTTTTTGAAATAAGAGGTTGAAAGAGACCCATAATACTTTCGCGTGTATGATGAGTGGTACCAAGCCAGGAAGATTGATTTCGAAGGAGCATACCCAAAATATGATTTTGGAGGGAAATAAGGCGAAGATGCATTGGATTTTTTTCATTTAATTCGAGTTCAAGGCGACCGGATGAACTATCCCAATCATGAATTTTAAGAAATGACGTAAATAGGCTCAGGGTCGGCATATGAAAAACGCCATTATCATACGAAAGCCTTGAAAGGGGGCGCTCAACACCATATTGAGTGGGAACAAACCCTTGGACTTGTTGGGGTCGTTCGATTCGAATCTTTTCAAAGTTGATAAGTTGTATGGGGAGCATCATTTCAGCCCAGCCGGATCCGTTTATCGTTCGACTTAGGTATGTTTGATTTTGGGTTTGATTTTCATATTGAGATTTCGAGTTTTCCATACTCGCATTACCTAATATAAATAAACGATGTTTAGGTGAGCGAAGCAAATATAATCAGTGAGCGTATGTAAAGAGAATGTATCTATTACACAACAGATTAACTCGAAACCAATGGATGATTTACATATTGTCTGGATTGGGGCGCGTGGTGTGGGAAAAAAGACGGCCCTTCATAAAGCCCTTGCCCAAGTTGCCCATAGCCGTAATGTGGGCTTCTCCGTAAAACAAAGTACATGGTCGATGGAAAATGCGAAAAAGATGCAAAAGGAGTCTGAAGCAACTGCTGCGGAGGAAGATGAGGTGGAAGTACCCAATAAGGGAAATGATAAGGATATTATTCCCTATGAAACATCGAATGTTCATCTCGGTTTTGATATCGCACGCATGAGTATGCAGGATAAGACATTTATTGCGTCAATTCTGGAGCGCCTTGGATATGGTACGGAGGTTGCCGTGGGGAAAAAGAAGACATGTGTTCGCCGTATCCTTGTATTTTATCACGCCCACCTTCTAAGTCATGATTCTGTCTTACAATTACAGATGGCCCTTGAGCAGTATGAGGGGAGTCTTGCGATCTGGTGTACGAGTGAATTAACCCTTCCCCATGAATTATCCGATTGGTTTGTGGAGATGCCCTTGGGAGGAAAGGACCATATTTTGGAGGATATGCGTCGTAAATATCCAGGTCAGGACCTATTGGACTGGGATACGTATTTTAAGAATCTTCTGAAGGACTGGTCGCAGAAGCCAATGAACCTTGCACGAGTCCAGGAGGTTCGTGATTGGGTCTATTTCTGTCTTTTGCGAAATCTGCGTTGGCAAGAAGTGATCCAGTATATTTTGGATGCCTTGTTACAAAGTCAATTGCCAAAGCAAAAGGTATTTGAGGCGGTAAAGGTTCTCCTTGCGCAACAAAGTACCGGTGGAGGTCAGACACTTCCAAGTTATCGTATTCCGATTGCCTGGGAGAATCTTGGATTAGGAATTGCAAAAAGTCTGGCGGTAAAGTAGGGATGAAACAGAAAGCATCCAGACTTCCATTTATAGAAGAAATCCTTGAAAATGTGCGTCATACATATAGAGTCCGTTTTTTTTGGCGGACGGAACCCCTTACGCATGAAGAGAAACAAGAAATCTTTAAAAAGGCAGAAAATCCGTACGATACGAATGGATACTCAAAGGTGTTACTTCAGGGACTGAAAAATGGATCCACACAGGTTACAAAGCATGTGTGTTTTCAAGGATCCACCATTCTTGGTTCTGTCTTGTATGTAAAACCGCGCGTGAGTTCCTATGAACCTGATTGGGACATATGGGGGCATTGTTTTTCCCTCGTATCCCCGCACAAGAAGGTTCATGTTGTGTATTATTCGAATCCACAACCACGCCTTTCCCCAGATGTAAAAAAATCGGTGGGGCCAGAGCATATTAACGGTGGACTTACAATGCAATGTAATGCCCAAGAAATTGTGATTTATCGGCGAGAAGAGGATACGCGTGTTTTAATTCATGAGCTTTTACACGCATCCTGTTCCGATCCCTATGATGCCGGCGTGACCTACATTGAAGCAAATACTGAAGCCTGGGCAGAAATTATTTATTGTGCCATAATGGCCAAGGGAGTTCCACACCTTTTTGACACTTATTTCCAAAAACAGCTCATTCACGCGCTAAAGCAGATACAATCTCTTGAAACGTATCATCATGTAAAATCTCCTCAGGACTATGCGTGGCGCTATTATAATGGAAAACGTGAAGTTTGGAGATCGCTGGGAATTGTATTACCCCAAATAGGCCCCTTACGTTCCCCCATTAAAAGCTTGCGAATGACCTTTCAAGATATGAAAGAATAAAAATGGAGCGAAAGAAGATAAAAATTGAAAGAAGAGGACTTGTTTCAATTGTTATAAAAAATGACGTTATGGGAGTACGTGGCCTTTATACATTCTGTAAAAAATACGGTAAAATCGTAACCCATGAACAATTGTGTCGTATGACACCCCCACAAAAGATTGGGATTGATATTTCGCATTATGTATTCAAGTGGCAAGGCAATACGCAAAAACTGGTGGAGTATCTACAGAGTTTTCAGAAGGCATCCCATAAACCTCTATGTGTCTTTGATGGGAAGCATGAGCAGGCAAAATTACCAGAAGCGGAGCGACGCAACAATCGTCGAGCATGGGAGATCCAGGAAGCGGAACGGCTTGAAAGGCTCTTGGAGAAGAATCGCGAGGACCTTTCCCAGGAACAGATTGATACCTTTACACGCATGATTCAGTCACATCGGCGCCATGGCTGGCAACTTACACAGGAAGTACGTCATAATATAAAACGTGCATTGTATGCTGAATATATTCCGTTGGTAAAATCGGAACGTGAAGCGGACACATTGCTTGCTTCTCTTGCGCACTATGAAAAGTTTGATTGGATTATTTCAGGGGATTTGGACTTATTGGCACTGGGGGTGACAAACCTCCTTGTTCCTTTACAAGAAGAAGATTCCACGGATTACCTTCATATACATTATCCAACAATTTTACAGTCTCTTCAAATGTCAGAATATCAGTTTAAGCAGATGTGCGCCATATCTTGTACGGATTCCGTGACGCATTCGATTCCACCGAATATAAGTCAAGTGTATCCGCAGATGCGAAAATATCGAGATATGAATACCTTGCGACGAAACTATTATACTTTGACGGAGGAGTGGCCCACGCAAAAACATATTTATTTTGAATCAATTCCAAAACCAGAAATGTGTATCTTTGAACCGGATTATATCAATTACATTGCCTATACAAAGGACACACCCATGCCCTATTTATCTCCTGAGAATGCGCCGTATGATCCGGTCTTAGAAAAACATCTATAAAATTCAGATTGTATTTTTTATGTAGATTTTGAGAATACACATAAAAAATTTGGGATGTCTTCTTATAAGATTATTTAAGCCTTCTTGGCAAGGTAATGAACCTTGAGCTTGGACTGGAGGTTGAAGATGCTGAGTTCTTCCCCTTCAGCAAGGCGGAGGAGCTTGCGGAGCTTGGCGTCGGCGTTGATCTTCTGCTTGTTGGCGAGGTTGTGGGTGCGGACATAGTCAGAAATGGCCTTCGTGACGTTGGCACGGCATTCCATGGCATCCTTTTCGGTCTTACCGAGGAAAGTGGCGAGTTCGCTACTGATGGGGACAGGGACCTTGAAGATGCTGGCCTTGCGGTTGCTGGCATCGCCTTCAACGCGAGTCTTCTTGGACTTCTTGCGAGCATCCTTGATTTCACGTTCGGCCTGCTTCTGGAGACGCTTGGTGGAGGCAAGGAGGGCACGAGCAGAAGTGATGAGGGTTTCAAGGCCGGTCTGGACGGTCTTGAGCTCATCCTGCCAGGAAACAGAGGAATCAGAAGCAGTGTCGGCAGCGACTGGTTCAGCAACAGCAACTGGGGCGGCTTCAACCTTGGCCTCGGCCTTCTTGGTGACCTTCTTGGCTTCGGCGACGACAGGAGCAGGGGTAGCAACGGTTTCAACCTTGGCTTCGGCCTTCTTGGCAACCTTCTTGGTTTCCTTGGCAGCAGGAGCAGGGTTCGAAGATGAGGCAGCGACAACGGTGTTTGAGGTGGTAGTGTTCTTGGCCATTTTGTATTTCTACTAAGGGGTACTGATAGTTGTATGTCGGATTTAGCGCATCAATTTTTATCTTAAAATGCGTTCAATTTTTACTTTTTCGGAACAAAAAATTGATTTTTTTTTGAAGCCCTGCTATAATTATATCACATGATCGACGAACTTCATCCCATTAAATTACACAATCTTGCGCCAATTGGCGCCTTTATAAATATGTATAGCCTAAGTAAGGCAATGAGTAATTCCCCAAAGCCAGATTCTGTCCGATATTGTGTGAATATTAAATCAAAAAAGCATCCAGATGTACGGTGTCCGAATCGAGCAACGCAGGGGGAATATTGTGGATTTCATAATAAGAATCCCACGCGGTTTATTCCAAAGACACCCCCATTGATTCCACAGAAACCAATCCAGCAATCTGTAAAACGTATTCAGAAAGCCTGGCGCCGTGCGATCCCCCTTCTCCGTTTTCGACGCCAAGGTCCAGGGGCAAATGATCCAACTCTTTCCACGTGTGATAGTGATATATACACGTTTGATCCGATTATAAAAGTCCCTATGATGTATCGATGGTCCTACGCGGACTCCAAGAAAAATATTTGGCTCTTTGATATACGATCTCTTTGGATGATGTATGAAACGGTAGATACAAATGAATTTCTGAATCCATATACACGCGAACCGATTTCGAAGGAAACGCAGGAGTTATTTCGCAGACGCTGTGCGCAATTACGCGCCCATAAATATATATTAGCTCATAACGAGGGCCATACATTAACACCAGATCAACTCTGGCAACAGCGTATTTTAGATATAATCTTGCGTCTGGATAATCTGGGGTATCATACCTGTGTAAGTTGGTTTGAGAATCTCCCTATACAGAAACTTGTCGACTTTTATGCTATCATGTATCAAATCTGGAATACATCTCGTCTGACCCCTACAAATCTGAAAAAGGAAATTGTTCCAAATCTGGAAACCCAAGAAAAGCCAATTTTCCAGAAATCCGCTTCTGCGTATAGAACTCACACCGAAAAGCGGTGGTGGCAAAAACTCCTTTTAGATACAATTGAGACATTAATTACATCGAGTTCAAATAAGGGTTCGCAGGCCCAAGGGGCAATTCTTGTGATCCGCGCGTATGCGTTTGTATCCTTGGAAGTACGCCGAAGTTATCATTGGCTACTAAATTAGCACCATAATACAATGCGATAATTATAGGAATAATTTGAAATATTCATATAATATAGATTGATTTTTTATCCGGTAATGGAAGTAAACGTACTTACAGGTTCTGTAAAACGTATTACAAAACGGTCTGTAGTAGAAAGGTCTGAAGCAAGGTCGAATGAAAGAGAATTTGCAGAAGCAGAAATGTTTGAAGGGGTATTTGTCGTAGAAGTAAGACTTATATATTTTGTATTAAATCCAAAACCGACGCGCGCAAATGTTAAAGTTCCAATTCCAGGTCCAGGAAGGTTTACAAATTGAAATGTAAATTCAGAAGCAGATGTAAAAACGGGATTACTAATTGTGTTAGTTCCACCAAAATTAAATGTAACATATGTACGTGTATCTTCAATACAGCAGATTGCGTATCCACGTTGGACAACTTCGGTGCTGGCACAGCAACCGGCCATTTTGACTGGATTGTCTGCTTTTTGAAGTATTGTACTGACTTCATTACAGTTTAAGAGTGTTACACCGCCAGATAATCCATAACTACTATCATTACAGATCGCACAGCCGGCCGCTCGTAAAATAAGGGCATCTTGTGTATAGTTTGTTGAGAAACCGCCAGAAGGATTTGCTTGTGTGGTCGGGACCACAGAGGATCCATAACAGTCAGCCGCTGGGCCACGATGTGTGCTAAGGGCATCTTTTGCTGCCTTTAACATATTTCTCGATGTAATCTCGCTCGCATCGCGTGGCTGCCAATGACTGCGGTACGTATTTGCCGCTTCCATGCGCATTTGTGTTAATTTACTGGCGTCCATAGAGTTCCCTACAGTATTTTGATAAAAAATACATATATGTTTATACATGATGTACATAAAGGTATGTATCAAGGGTTTTCTCGGATCCAAGAAAGGCATTTCGTACGCTTTCAATATTTTTTTCATAGTCATCCACAAATGTAACATGATGTATATCTTTATAGTTTTCTTCTACAATCTTTCGAAGGCGCTGTCCCTTTTCCTTGTCAAAATATACGTGTCCTGGATCAAATTCCCAGAGTCCTTCACGAAGGTGGCGCAGGGTTAAATCTTTCATAGAAGCTGGTCGAGCCGTAAGAAGAATGACTTTTCCATCTGAATTGAGAATTTTATGATAGATGTCCAGAAACCCTTCTTTATCGCACGCAAACCCAGGGCGAAGTTCGACGGCACTCATCCATTCGTCATGGGCCTTATCATCCGCAGTTGCTTCGCAGATTGCTTTATATTTCTGGGTTGTTTCCTTCCACCAGGCACGTGGAAATTCCGGAAAATGTAGGAGTGTATCGTCAATATCAAAGACATAGAGGGACTGTGGGCGAATCACAATATTTTTATAGGACGAAATTACCGATGTCATCCAACTCATATACATATATCGTACAAGCTGCATTATAATACTTATTCTTACACCACGCCCTCATATCAATTTTCCTCTATTTTCGAAAATTCCTTCTTGATCTTCCTCTTATTTCAACAAAAAACACGTCCGCTCACAATTCGAAAAAAAATCGACGACGATTTGGAAAAAAAATTGACCAGTCCAATCCCACCATAATCAGTACAGTTCCCCCTGCTTGTATTTCATAGTAAGATGTCTAGCAATACCGTTATCCCTCGTAATTTCGATGCCAACAAGGTTGGATTCAGTGAAGTCAAGGTCCTTGAAAAGACCGGCGCAAAGCAGGCGTACGTCAGTTATGATGGCAACTTCCTTGTGATGCAGACTCCCACTTGTACTCTTCCCTATGGTGTTGGTGTGTATGATAAGGCGGGTCCCAAGAAGTACAGTCTTGACCTTTCGCTCCGTGGTTATGATGCCCCTGGCAAGATGAAGCATTTCTTCGATGCCATGTCTGCGCTTGATAACTATATGATTTCGGAAGGTGTTCGCAACAGTGCGAAGTGGTTCAAGCGTGAGCTCAAGCGTGAGATCGTGGAAGAGTTCTATACCCCTATTGTCAAGTATGCCAAGGATAAGGATGGGAACCCTAAGCCCTATCCTCCAACGGTCAAGGTCACTCTCAAGCAGAAGCGCGACTCGGATGAGTTTGACCTTATGATCCTGGATACGGACAACAAGCAGGTGGATTATGATACCATTGAATCAGCTCTCCCCAAGGGTTCTCAGGTCGGTTGTCTCATCCAGTGTACTGGTGTCTGGTTTGCTGGTTCCAAGTATGGTCTCTCTTGGAAGGTCACCAAGGTCCGTCTCGAAAGTGTCCCCAAGTCGGCTGGCAATTTCAACTTTGTCGAAGATGCGGATGAACTTGATGATGCCCCACGTGCTGCCCCAGTGAGTAAGGTTGTAAAGGCAGTCATGGAAGAGGATGATGACGACGAAGATGCGGAAGAAGCCGAAAAGGAAGAGTCTGAGGAATCTGAAGAGGAAGTTGTACAGCCAGTTGCTCCTCCAACTAAGAAGGTTGCCCCCGCTCCAGTGAAGAAGGTCGTTGCTGCCACCGCCCCAGTCAAGAAGGTTGTCAAGAAGTAAATGATACTCCTAAAAAATTGATACAATCCCTTGTTTTTTTTAACGTAGATACCATGGATCCACGCAGTGCCCTTGTAAGTACAATCGGTGATCTTACCTTTCGCCTTCCAAGGGAGGAATTGGGAAGAATCTATTATATTCTGGATCAGATTACCGAGTATATTGATACCAATGAAAATGTACAAAAGGAGCAAATCCTGAGTGTATTACGGAATATTTCCTCGAATGTTCTTATGGTCCAGGCCTTTCGGACTGAGCAAACCTTTGATTATGAAAGAAAGGAGTCACAGGAATAAAATAGGATCGGATATTTTTTCGGAAAAGGAGTGTAGAATGGAAGGAAAAAAATTCTACCAGGAAGCATATCAAGGTATTCTCAATGCTTGGGATTCTGGTGATGGTATGAATGATATGTATCATCATATATTATATTTCTTAGAATCCGGTCCAGAAAAGATCTATCCGAAACTAAAAAAATCTGTAGAGAATTGGCTGAAACGAGCAACTCGTGGAGATGAGACACATGATTTGGTAGAAGAGTTTTTATTTGGGGATCGTTATGAAGATATCCGCAGAGTATTTACAATCCATAATTCTGAATCTGAATCCAACTCATAAAAAGTAGTTATATACCTTACAACCTCCACATTTTTTATCAGACGCCGTACCAAAGTGGTTACTGGGGTGGATTACTAATTTCAAGTAACAATTATCCATTGTCCTTCGGACGCGCAGGTTCGAACCCTGCCGGCGTCGTTCTTTTTTCATTTTTATTCTCTTAAAAATGAAAATGAATAAAAAAATATATAAGAAAAATAAACGTTTCACCTCTTCTTATGCCACGTATTTCATAAGTTTTTCCGCCGAACACCGCGCATGGCACGTGGGACAGTATTTCTGGCGTCCAATCCATTCAAGAAATGCCTCTTTTTGAAACAGATGCCAGCAGGGTGTGACAACGCAATCCCCACGCTGAATGGGCTCCATGGTAATCGCACAGGTTTCCTCTTTTGTCTCGGCGTTTTCGATAAAGCTATTGATGATCCGCTGGGGGACATTCTCAAAAGCAGGTTCTGGATTTGCGATCGGCATACTTGTGCGAAGCATGTAGCGAGAACCACGACGGCAACGTTCGCATGTACATCCAAGATTATCACGCGATGCCATAGGATATCCCCCTTCTTTGGGAAACATGCGAGGCTGTAAAGAAACTCCATTTGGAAGTGGGGCGGCCGGTCGTGGGATATAGCGATAACTCGCGTAGGCCGGCATATGGGCGTGCCAGTATTCTTTTCCGAGACAGTGATATCCGTCGGTCATCAAAACAATGGGTACTGCCGATCCATCCGTTAATGTAATACAACGGTTCATGGAATGAAGGTAGGTTTTATGAGTCCGTTCTTCGGCACCATAGCGAACATTGATTTTACGGTTGGGAAGACCAGGTAGGGGATGTTCAATCGGTTCATAGACGGACTGTGGAAAGGCCGTATTCGGATATTGAATAATATGAAAGGTATAGATTTGTTCTTCTCCCATCTTAATCCCATTCACATGGAACAAGAGAATCACCGGATAATCATTGGTGGAACCGTTTCGATATACTCCCACAACGTTATATTGGATCGTCGTATCTGCTTCCGCCTCCATTTTCGAATTGTATGATACAAATTACGGTGCGCCCCCTTGTGCCAATTTTTTCCGCGCATTTCAGTAAAATAGGATGGATCAGATTCGCGTATGGTGGAATTCACTCTTTATAAAAACTGAATATAAGAAGCCCCTTCTACAACCGCAAGTGTATCCCCAACCAATTCCTGGGCTATTGGACGTCTGGAAACGTGATGATGTAAAAAAAGCACTTGCCTCCCAGAAGTATATCCGCAGTCTTCAAGTGTATCCCTCAAGTCCCGAAATGAAGTAAATATTTTATAAAAGTATCCATTAATATTCTTATAAAATTATAACATCGCCACTCTTATTTATAGAGTGCCGGCCTTCTTACGACGAGAAGCTTCCTTGAGGGCATCTCCAAAGGATGCCTTGCGGTCCTTGCGCTTGAGTTCTTCATAGACGCGCTTGACGGCCTTGTTCCATGGGCTGGCCTTGCGAGACTTACCACCAGTCTGCTTGCGGGACTTACGTTCCTTGCGATCCTTACGAGTCTTACGTTCCTTACGAGTGTTTGCCATTTCTACCAAAAACGCAGATTTTTATTGTACATAACCGGAGTAAATGGTACCACCACCGGGGATACTGAGAACAGGAGCACTGCAAGCACAGGCATCTGTGGGGTTGGTATTTCCAGAAGTCTGTTTGGCCTGGGTGTAGATTTCCTGGGAAGGGCCGGAGCTGAATCCTGGACTGGCCCCTTGGACGGGACGAATCGAAGTTTGGCCGGTCGTCGCATCCACGGCTGCCTGACGTGCCTTCATAGCAGTATATACGGCAAGATCGCGCTTGCGTTGTGTTAAGAGACTTGAATCAAAATTACCAGTTGGCATCTTTTCTGCTTTATAAGACATATTTAATTAAAGCGTGATGGCTGGCAAATATTCGCCGGTATCCAAGCAGGTGGTTGTGTGCTATTGAGTTGTTCGGTGGTAGGGGCCGGACATGGGAATGGCGGTTCAAATCGTTTAAATTCGACAAATCGTTCTTGGGCATTAAAGGCATTACAAATTGGCGAAACAGCATCCGATTGTTTTCGTGCCGTATATTCCCCAGAACTAACGGCGGTTTTTGGGAACGTCAGAGCATTTTCACGTGCTTGTCGAATTCCACAATCAATGGCCTTTTGTGTTAATACGCTTCCTAAGGGGACTTCTTTTGTGACGACACCAAGGTTATATTGCGTTGGCACACAGCATACTTCCACATTGGGGCGAAAGCGTGATAAGATATTATCTCGTTCGCACTCGATGGCCTTTTGACGTTGCTGTTCTGTATAACCGCTTGCTAAATTCGCCCCGGGACTTGCCATTTTCTATAGGAATACGTCTTTTTCCTATATTTTTTCCACGATTCCTTATAGGGGTCTATGATGTCATTCTTTGAAGATCCATTAAAAGTTATAATTGTACTCGCAATTGGGCTCGCGGTACTTTATCAAATATACAAGTTTGTCCGTCATGCCACGCAAGTGGAATCGTATGAAGATGCGCCAAGTATTGCGGAAGAATTAAAAAATGAACTTGGACGGTGTGAAAAAATCTTATGTGCTCCTCTTACAGAAATTCGTACATCTTTAGAACAGGCAAAGAAAACGATCGAGGAGGATGCTGGTACTACCATCTATGATTGTGAAACTTCCAAGAAGGATCCTCTTATGATTCCAGCGGACATTGATAAAATTCTGTTGAATACGATTCTTTATGTTGAAAAACGTGTGGCAGAAACTCTTCAGAAAAATAAGGATGCCCTCACGTGTAAAAATAAGGGGGAGGGATTTACCGAATATATTGGAATTGAGGATGTAATTCTGGAACACGCAGAAGTGGAAGGATTTGAGCCGAATCAGATTCAGAAAGTCTGTACAGGGGAGGTGGCGGAAACAAAACGCAAGGAGTTACAAAAGCAGGAACAGTGTGTCTTACCAGAACAGATTTCGGATACACAGAAAGCAATCTTACTCGAGGATCGTCTGACAAAAATACAAAACCTGTTCAAGGATTCATCGGTTCAGACATCCGTGGCCAATATTCAGACACAGTATGACGAACTGTCTGCCTTGAAAGCAAAGATGGAGGATGGTTCGATACGGCCCCAGTGTGGTGAATTGTAAATCTTATACATATAACAATTATATCGCTAAGATTTTACAGCCCCTATTTCAAACTACGTTTCCCTTCGTGTTTCCCTTTTCGTGTCACATTCCGTTTTGTCTTTTTCTTCTGCATGCGCTCGTAGCGAGCTCGAATCAGACTTTGTTTCGTTTCTTGGTGTCCCAGACAATGGGTGGGAAAGGGTTCATAGGGACCCCAATTGCCACGATCGCGTGTCTTAATACTAATATTCACAAGTTGATTCGCAAAACAATGGGCTGTCTGCGGTAAAACGCCGTGAAAGTCTTCAATGAAACCCAAGATGTAATACAAGTGAATTAAGGTATCAATGGACGCAATCCGTAATTGAATTCCCTCCACGACGCTCATGGTGTTGTAGGAATGGCATGCGGTCGTATGGATAAACAACGCCACAATTTCTCCTCCAATGCGCACGCCGACCATGGTTGGCAATATATCCCCAATTCCATCCCAGGTATTGACCGTCACATATTTTCCACCGCTATGTTTGATGGCCATACGTTTTACTTCTTGGGCATCTCGTTCAGGCGCATCACTAAATGCTAAGATGGGCGAGGATCCATGAAGAATCCAATAATTGTCCTTTTTTCCGGGTTGTTTATAAACCTTCTTTAATTCGGCACCGGCAAAGATAAGACTATGTTTGCTGATGTAGGAAAGGATTTCGGTGTGTAGCCCACGTGGAATCTTAAAGGGTGTTTCAGGGCCACATCCACGTGTCTTGGGGGGAACCGCTTTATTCAGATAGAGCAGGCGCAAATAGACCTTGTTCCAGCGTTCGACTTCGCCTTTGGGTCGGCTTAGTTCAAGATACATTCCCATGCGCAGAAAATCGGCATCCACAAAGTGAATTCCGTCAATGACTTTAGCACGGCTATGGAGGGTCGTAAAAAGCCATTTTGGCATACTGGTCATATCGGCCACCCCCAAGAAATTCACAAATATTTTGATGGTCCCTTCGTGCATCCCTTCGCGCGCAGACACGTTATTAAATCCCTCTGAAATAAGGCGATCCACAAGTTGTTTTACGTCGTGTTTCACGTTGGGTGTATAAAAATCATAATCGGGTAACACTTTGGAAAAGTCATAAAACTTATAGGCAGGGGGTAGATGGGCATTAATGGCCATACCCCCATAACACAAGAGCTGTTTTTCACGTAAAAATTCTTCCACAATTTTCAGGGCACGAATCGCATCTGGATCTTGGGCAAGTTCAATATCGCGGACTTCCTTGGCACTTTCGACGGCAGCGTCAAGGCTTTCTAAGAGTTTTTCCAGTAACTGTTTTCCCTGGGTACGACCCACTTTTTCGGCATTAATTTCATGTATTTCGGCGTCCATATGACTTCCTCTATTCTACTCCACAAAATTATCGCAAAACCGGTACGCCTGCCCCTTTGCCCATATCCGTATTGACACGCGCATCCTGCTTCAACGTAACAACTGGTGGTGGCGGAATAAAACGAATATTTTTTGGTTTTATGTTCCAGGAATTCTTACGATATTGGCTTTCAGCCTCATACTTCTCAGTGAGCCAGAGTTTTGTATAAGATTCATCATCAAACATGATAAAGGGAATAGAATGAACCCCATAGACATTATACATATCTTCCAAGTTTTGTTTGGAAAGTTTCTTGGCTTCCGTTTGATGGTTCATCGCAATCACAAACATTTCTTTGGTACGCGTCACCGCATCCGCAATTTTATTGGGGGGGATACTGAGCCAATAATCTGGATTCGAAATAACCACCGCTGGTTTGACGCTTTCGCTGGGATCGCTGGTGGCGCCGTGACCGGATTCGCTGACAAGGTTATAGACACGCGCATGAACCATTTCATCCAGGTCGCGATTTGCCGGCGTATTTTTACCGCGTAACATACTCGTATCCACATTACACATGAGAATACATCGGTTCATAAATTCGGTAATTGGTTGAAAGAGGAGGTCGCGTTCGCGTGCTTGACGACGGTAGCTTCCACTGGGAGTTGTGGTTAAAAGAATACGGCGGAGAGGCTGTAACTCTTCCGCAACATCTTCAATGTATTTGATGTATTTTGCCTGTTCTTTGACTGGATTGGGAATATCACGAAAGTAAAGGAAGACCATGATGGGATCATTTGCGACGGCAGGGGGGACAGAATCGTTGGCCATACTAAAGGCACGACCAGCAATGGATTCCGCAACGCGCTTGATACTTCCATTATTAAGAGATCGAATATATCCTGCGTTATCACGAATAGTCAGGATTGGGGCCCAACTGTCGATCGGATGGTCGATTTCAAGAATAAGCATGCGAACACCACTCTGAAGGGCAAGGCGAACTGCTCGATCTTCTTCAAAGACACCATTATCAAAGGGTCCAAGGGTTCCAGTGAGTCGCGATGAAAATACGTTCATGTTAATCAGCATAATGGGTTCATTTCTTTCAGGACCATCTGTTTTTAACTTGCTTACAAACTGCCCCCAAACTGCCTTGACCCCTTGACGTACTGTAGAATAACCACCGTATCGTTTTTCAAGTTCAAAGTTTTGTGTTTGCGCTACGCGTGTAATATTTTCTGGAGTACTAATAATCTGTGTTTGACTATAGATTACATAGGCAATTGCGCCAATTAACAGGAGTATCATTAACGCAACTACAATATATTCAATATATTTTGATGTCGTATCGACTGGTTTTAATGTAGTCATTGTGGCCACTGCGTTCCTACCCACATGTTCAAAAAAGACTCTGTGTCATTGTTCGCAGATAGATTGGGATTCCAGCCTTTTCGGCGGCAAGAACTTTACTACTCTTCTTCGTAAGATCTGCCACTACCACGGCCTTGGTTGTTTTTTTTACACTGTCCTGAATTTCCCACCCAGCCTCGGTGAATTTCGCTTCGAGGTCGGCATCACGGAATCCTGTAAAGACAACACCGCCTTTACTTGGATCGACCTTTTTTGGGGCTGCCGTCGTCGTTACCGTTGGAACAGGCAGGCTCATTGTTTTTCCGCAAAGAGGAAGAATACTATCCACCCAAGTATAATAGTCTTTGAGATTGGATAAATACGGTGACATGGCACAATTCCACTTTCGCACATCACGTTCGATTGACAAGATTTTGCGACATGTTACAACACCAAACCCATTGGGCCATCCGTGCCATGCCAATATCCATTGTTCGGGACTGGCCTCTTGAAGACATGTACGAAGGCCATTATAGAGTTTCATTCCATTGGCTTCACCAATCATTCCCTGAAGGAATGCCATGGAAGATTGAAGAATATCATAGATACTTTTCACATTGGCCTGAACAAGTTTCTGAACATTCTTTTCTCCAAGACCCTTAAAACCAAAGACGGTAAGGCTGTGTAGGATTTGTTTGCCAATTGTTTCTGGGGTATCGGTGACACCGGTATAGAGGGCATGAACACCGTTGGCGTCATAGGTCCAGGACCCTGGGCTGGGCATCTGAGGACCTCCTTCGGCCTGTGACACAACATGTTCGAGATAGGGAATGACATCCCCACTGCGACGAATGACAATTCGAGCCCCTGGACCAATGCCGTTTGCTTCAATATATTTGGCGTTATGGCCGGTACAACAGGAAATCTTGGCATTGCCAATGCTCACCGTATTAAAAATAACACGCGGAAACCATTTCCCCCCAAGGCTCAGGGACCATTCGACGCTGGTCACGCTGGTCTCAGAACGCTGGTCATCGCAGGGGACTTTAAAGGCCACAATATCTTTTAGATCGGCCGCCCCAGCATCAAGGCCATCTGGTACCTTTTCGATCCCCACCACGATGCCATCATTTTCATACTCACTTTGTTGCCGACGCATTTGAAAGAGGGTTTCGAGCGTTTTCGCATCTAGCTTTTCGACGTAAGACCACCATGGAACAGGGTAGTGGTATTTCTGGAGCCAGAGAAACTGGGCTTTGCGCGAGAGTCCCTTGACCGCTTCCCCATAGACCTGATATCCCAGAAACTGAATCTTTTGAACATCGGCATTATTTGGATTACTCTGGTGAATGACTCCATTGA
>JACCDX010276422.1_pt1 | contig 37207 bp, 26 predicted proteins | sample 7449681 | NCBI WGS metagenome assembly JACCDX01 (sample SAMN15323450, study PRJNA562643) | freshwater metagenome | isolation source: river surface water | place: USA:Blue River Watershed | collected 2017-08-18
CGATGTTGCATACGATGGCTTCGTCTTTCATGGCGGCCATGTGCTCGTAGCGGATCACGTTCTTGTTGCCAGTGGCAGACACGAAGATGTCGCACTTGTCAGCGGCGTATTCCATGGTCACGACTTTGTAGCCTTCCATGGCCGCTTGCAAGGCGTTGATCGGCTCGATCTCAGTCACCCACACTTGCGCGCTCAAGGCACGCAGAGCTTGGGCCGAACCTTTGCCCACATCACCATAGCCAGCGACCAAGGCCACTTTGCCAGCGATCATCACGTCGGTGGCGCGCTTGATGGAGTCCACCAAGGATTCGCGGCAACCGTACAGGTTGTCAAACTTGCTCTTGGTAACAGAGTCGTTGACGTTGATGGCGCGGAACATCAGGCTGCCTTTGGCGGCCATCTCGTTCAAGCGCAACACGCCAGTGGTGGTTTCTTCGGTCACGCCGATGATCTGCGCACCTTTGCGGCTGTACCAGGTGGGGTCTTGTGCCAATTTGGCTTTGATGGCGTTGAACAAACACACTTCTTCTTCGCTGCCGGGGGTGTTCAGCAAAGAGGCATCGGTTTCAGCGCGCTTGCCCAAGTGCATCAGCAGGGTGGCATCGCCACCGTCGTCCAAAATCATGTTGGGGCCTTCGCCATCGGTGCCCTTGGCGCCGAATTCGAAAATGCGGTGGGTGTAATCCCAGTAGTCATCCAAGGTTTCGCCTTTGTAAGCGAACACCGGTGTGCCATTGGCCACCAAGGCGGCAGCGGCATGGTCTTGGGTGGAGAAGATGTTGCAAGAAGCCCAACGCACTTGCGCGCCCAGGGCTTGCAGGGTTTCGACCAACACCGCGGTTTGGATGGTCATGTGGAGTGAGCCGGTGATGCGTGCGCCCTTCAGGGGCTGGGCTTTGGCGAACTCTTGGCGGATCGCCATGAGGCCCGGCATTTCGGTTTCGGCGATTTTGATTTCTTTGCGACCCCAGTCGGCCAAGCTCATGTCGGCGACGTGGAAATCGGTGGTCTGTGTGGGTTTCAAAGATGCATTCATGCGAGGCTCCTAAAAGGTTCAGGGCCACTGACGCAGAACAACAAGCACTTGGGGGACCGAGGTGCTCACCTCACGTTGTCAGTGGGTGAGCGCAGTTGGAAAAGGGTTCCGAGCCTCACATCTTCAGTTTTGAAGTTGTTGCAGCGCTCCTCGGTGTTGAGATTCTAATGGCATTGCATGAGCCCCCTAGAATGCGTGTTCTTTCAAGGGGCATTCGCCATGACCAACCCCAATTACCTGTTTTATTTGTGGGTTCTACGCAAACTACCTTCCAGCCTGAGAAGCTCGCAAAACTTTTATTTTTTGCTCAACTCCTTGGGCGCGGTGTTGTTTCTGATTCCCATCGGCCCATTGATGCTTTGGTTGGAAAACCCTTATGCCGGTTGGTCTTGCTCGATCAGTGCAGTGGTTTTGTCGGTCAATATCTTGATGTGGCGCAAAGGCCTGTCTTTGGTTTGGGTCCATGCGGTTTACCAGACCACCTTGATGTTTTTGATTTACTACAACGCCGCCATGACCTTTGGGGTGTCCTCCACCATGCTGGTGTTCATGGGGGTGGTGCCCTTGCTGCCCGTGTTCACCGTCGGAAGAACTTGGGCTATTTTTTGGGTGCTGCTGAGCTTCATCTTGCTCGCCCTGTTGCTGACCGCCCAGCTGCAAGGCTACCTGCCCATGCGCCCCGGGGAAAATTGGAACAACCTGCTGCAAAGCGCGGTGTGCATCGTGGTGCTGGAGTTCACCCAAATCATTCTGGTGTTTGTGTACGACTCAGCCAATTCGCAAAATTTGGCGGTGCTTCGGCGCAACAACCTGCGACTGGGTAAATTGTCTTCTGCCTTGCTGGTGGCCGACTCGCACAAAGATAAATTTTTGGCCATGGTCAGCCATGACATGCGCACCCCTTTGAACGCCGTGATCGGTTATTTGGGTCTGCTGCATGACAACAAAAACATGACGGAAGAGTCGAAAGACTTTGTCAACAGTGCCCAGCATGCAGCCGCCCATTTGCTGACCGTCATCAACGATTTGCTGGACTTCTCCCAAATTCGGCTTGGCCAATTGACCTTGCACCCGCAAGTCATCAACTTGCCGCTGGTGTTGCGCCAGACCTTCCATACCTTGAGCAACCAAGCGCAAGAAGCGCAGCTCGATTACCGCATCGAGATCAGCCCCCAAGTGCCCACCTGGGTGCTGTTGGACCAAAACCGCTTGTCGCAAATCCTCATCAACCTGCTGGGCAACGCCATCAAGTTCACCCCCAAAGGCCACGTCCTCATGCAGGTCAGTGTGTCGTCAACGCCCGGCGGTCTTGAATTGGTGTGCCGCATCGAAGACACCGGCATTGGCATGACGGCCAGCCAGCAAGAACGCATTTATCAACCGTTCACCCAGGTGCATGATGTCTCCACCTCCTTGCGTTTGAGCGAGCCGATGCGGGGCAACGGCTTGGGCTTGGCCATCACCCACAGCCTGGTGAAAAGCCACCAAGGTCGATTGCACCTGACCAGCGAACCTGGACAAGGCTCGGTGTTCACCTTGTACCTGCCCTTGGTCATCAGTGCTGAGCCGGCCAATCCCGTGCCTTCTTTCAATTTGGCGACCAGCCAAGACCCGGCACCCATCCATGTGCTGGTGGTGGATGACAACGATGTCAACCGCTTGGTGGTGTCGACCACCTTGTTGCGCAGTTTCCCCAACGCCATCATTGAGCAAGCCGAGAACGGTACCGAAGCGCTGAACAAGATGCGCAAGACCCGTTATGAATTGGTGTTGATCGACCTGGTCATGCCCGACATCGACGGTGCTGATGTGGTGCATGACATCCGCACCAACTCACCAGAGCCTTTTTGCAGCGTGCCGGCCATTGCTCTGACCGCCAATGTGGCGCAAGACGCGGTCGATCGTTGCAAGGCCGCAGGCGTGGATGAAGTCCTGCCCAAGCCCTTTGACCGCAACACCTTGATACGTGCTGTTCGCGCTTACACCGTTGACAAAGACAGGTCGCCACCCACCGCTTGAACACGACAGCGACCGCTATGATCGCTTGGTCTTTCCTGAAACACCACCATGACCACTGCTTTAGAAGAAGTGCGCCGCCGGCGCACTTTTGCCATCATCTCCCACCCTGACGCGGGCAAAACCACGCTCACTGAAAAATTGCTGTTGTTCTCGGGAGCGATCCAAATCGCGGGTTCGGTCAAAGCACGCAAAGCCTCGCGCCACGCCACCAGCGATTGGATGGAAATTGAAAAGCAACGCGGCATCTCGGTGGCCTCCTCGGTGATGCAAATGCTGTACCGCGAGCATGTGATCAACCTGCTCGACACCCCCGGCCACAAAGATTTCTCTGAAGACACTTACCGCGTGCTCACGGCCGTGGACTCGGCCTTGATGGTGATTGACGCGGCCAACGGTGTGGAAGCGCAAACCCGCCGCTTGATCGAGGTGTGCCGACAACGCGACACGCCCATCATCACCTTTGTCAACAAAATGGACCGCGAGGTGCGCGACCCGCTCGACATCTTGGACGAGGTGGAGCGCGAACTCGGCATGCCCTGTGTGCCCATGACCTGGCCCGTCGGCCAAGGCAAACAATTTGGTGGCATTGTCAATTTGCGCACCCAGGCCATGACCGTGTTCGAGTCGGGCAGCGAGCGCTTGCCGCAAGACTTTGAAACCGTGCCGCTGACCGAGCAAGGCAAGTTGGCCGAACGTTTTGGTTTGGAATGGCAAACCGCCATGGACAGCATGGAGTTGGCCACCGGCGCCTCGCCCACGTTTGACCGCGAAGCATTTTTGGCGGGCAAACAAACCCCCGTGTTTTTCGGTTCTGGTGTGAACAACTTTGGTGTGATGGAAGTGCTGGATGCTCTGGTCGACTTGGCCCCTTCACCCCAGCCGCGACAAAGTTCCTTGTTGGTGAACAAGCAGATGGTGGAGAAAACCATCCAACCCGAGGACGCGGGCTTTGCCGGTGTGGTGTTCAAGGTGCAAGCCAATATGGATGCCAACCACCGCGACCGCATCGCTTTTGTGCGCGTCGCCTCGGGTCGCTATGCACCCGGCATGAAACTCAAGGTGCAACGCAGCAGCAAGGAACTGCGCCCGACCAGCGTGGTGACTTTTTTGAGCCAACGCCGCGAAGCCGTGGACGAGGCTTATGCGGGCGACATCATTGGCTTCACCACCCACGGTGGCGTGCAACTGGGTGACACCATCACCGATGGCGCGAATTTGCAATTCACCGGTCTGCCATTTTTCGCCCCCGAACTCTTCATGACCGTGGTCCTGAAAAACCCATTGCGCACCAAGCAACTGCAAACCGGTTTGGAGCAACTGGGTGAAGAAGGTGCCATCCAAGTGTTCAAACCCGAAATGGGTGGCTCCATGTTGCTGGGTGCGGTGGGTCAGCTGCAGTTTGAAGTGGTGCAGCACCGCCTGAAAGCCGAGTACGACTGCGATGTGCGCTTAGAAGGCAGCCAGTTCACCGGGGCGCGTTGGATCACCGCCGACACACCCGCGGAATTGCGTGAGTTTGTCAACGCCTATCCCCAGCGCATGGCCTTGGACGCCGCCAACACCTTGGCTTATTTGTGCACATCGCCTTATGACGTGCGCTTGGCACAAGAGCGTTTTCCCAAAATCCATTTCCACCCACTGCGTGAGCATGCGGGCTTGGCACTGGGTTCAGCGGGCTGACCGGGTCTGATGAACAAAGCGCTGCTGCCCCGCTCGTTGTGGCCCTTGTTGTGGATGATGGGTTGGTTGTCGGTGGCAGGCTTGTTGTTCTGGTCTGAACCTGCACCTTCGGCCTTGGGTCGACCTGCTGCCTTGCCCACGCAGCACCCCAACAGCTTGGATGCCGCAAGCCCATGGCCTTTTGTGCTGGAGGCCCAAGGCTTGATGCCACAACCTCCGCTGGCACCCAGTGCCCACGCCAGCCAATTGCTGAGCCTGCCCAACGACCCGTTGTTCAGCTTGGCCGCTTTTTGGTTTGCGGGCACCGAAGAGGGTGCGGAAGATGTGCGCATCGTCATGTCTCTGTGGTCACGCTCGGCACAAGCTTGGACCCTGCCCTCGGTCGTGGTCGACAGACACGCTGCCGGGGCGGCCTTGGGCAAAGGTGTGCGGCGTTTGGGCAACCCTGTGGCTTGGTTGGATCAGCAGCAGCGTTTGCATCTCTTTGTGGTGGCCACGGGCATGGGCGGTTGGGCAGCCGGGCGGGTGCTGCACTTGCAACAAACCCAAGCCCAACAACCCTTGCAAGCCGACGCCTTGGGCATGCAGGTCGTGGGTCAATTGCCGCTGAGTTGGTTTTGGAACATCAGCCATTTGGTGCGTCATGCCCCCCTGCCTTTGGCCGATGGCGGCATGGTCTTGCCTTTGTATTTCGAAATGGGCATCAAATACCCCGTGTTCGCTTGGTTCAGCCCGCAAGGGGCGTTTCAAGGCGTGCGGCGTTTCACAGCACGCCAGAACATCTTGCAAGCCGCCCCAGTGGCGATGGATGGCAGCCATTGGTTGGCCTATCTGCGCACCCAAGCACCGAATGACCATGTTGCCGTGCTGGAAAGCCGGGACGCCGGTTTGAATTGGTCCTTGCACGAGGACCTGCCCTTGAGCAACACCGACTCGGCGGTGGCCGCATGGCGCCTGCCCTCAGGCATGCTGGTGATGGCACGCAACCCGCAAGAGGGCTACCGCAGCCAACTGCTGGCACACCACAGCGCCGATGGCCTGCATTGGTCAGCGCCCCAACCCCTGGTGCAAGGCGTGCCCGGTAACGAGTTCGCCTACCCCTCATGGGCCTGGCAAGACGATCGGCTGTGGGTGAGTTACACCCACCTGCGCCAAGGCATTGCCTGGCAGCGTTGGCGTCTGAAAACGCCCACGGAGCAACACCCATGAACGGTTTCACGCTCCCCTGGTCAGCCCTGGTCTTGCCGACCTTGGAGGTTCAGCAGTTGCTGCACACGGCGGCCTGGGTGGCGGTGTTGACCTGGTGCAGCGTGCGGCTGTTGGCCTCGGTGTGGGGTGCCAGCGCTTGGTTGATTTGCAGCAGCGCATGGGTGTTGTTGCTGGCTTGGTGGAGCGCGCCACTGTCCGCCTTGGGACTGGCTTTTCAGTCGCCCAGTTTGCTCACCCTGTGCTTGTGCGTGATGGCCGCTTGGGCCGATTTGCAAAAGCCTGAGCGTCAGTTGTTTTCCTCTCCACCCCAGGTGCAAGCCACCGCTGTCGTGTGGGCTGTGTTGGTGCTGTTGGGTTGGTGCTTGATGCTGGACACCTGGGGCCAGTTGCCAACCGACATCTACCTGTGGGGCTTTGAGAGGCCGGCCCTGTGGTGGGCCTGGGGCCTGGTCGGTGTGTGGATGTTGTGGGCCACTGTCCAAGAAAACCTGACCGCCACCTGGCACGGTCGCGCTGCCACCTGTGGGTTGGCTGCCATCGCCTTGTTTGTGGTCACCCGTGCGCCTTCAGGCAATGTCTGGGACGCCTTGATCGACCCGGGTTTGTGGCTTTACGCCCATGTGCAACTCTGGCGCGCGTGGGGGCCTCAACGCACCCGCATCAACCACTCCTGACGCCACAACCATTCTTGCGGTCGCGCGATGTTGCCGCTGTGCACCTGGCCGGATTTCAGTCGCAATTCCACATCCCAACGCACTGCCACGCGCTCGCAACTCTGCGCTTCACAAGGCAAGGGTGGCGCGTCCTTGGGACGTGCCACGATGAACCAGGTGCCGGAGGTGGTGTCGCGGCCCTCGCTGAGGGCGTCCACTTTGTCTTGGGCTGGGGTGATCCAGTTGCCGGTGGGCAACAGGTATTGGAAACGCTCAAATTCGCCATTGAATCCCTCGGGCACCCAGACCTGGGTGGCCACCGGTCTGTCCGCAGAGGGTCCATGGAAACTGGCCGCCTGACCAGACAGGCCTGCCAACACCGCGTTCAAGCCGACGAATGCCAGCCCCACACTCACCAAGGCCAACCAAGGCTGCGGTTCTGAACGCCACCACATCTGCGCCAGCACCACCAGACACAGCAAGACCGCCAACCCCAACACCAGTGCCCAGACACCAGGCAACAACCCCAGACCTTGGGCATGCCAGCCCAACCAGGCCAAGCCGCCCAGCATCAAGCCCGACAGCAACGCCACGGCACGCAAAGGCCACCGCCCCACCGCATCCACATGCACAGCCAACAACATGGCCAGCGCAGGCATGGCGGGCAGCACATACCGGCCCGAGCGCTGGCTGGGCAACAAAAACACACACCACCAGACCAACAACCACACCACCAAAGCCAGGCTCAAACGCGTTTGCCATCGGCTGCGGTCCAGATGGCGATGCTGCCAGGCCACGCCCAGCAAAGCCAATACCCAAGGCGTCATCAGGCCTGCGTTTTGCAAATAGGCCGTGGTGTATGCCGCCGCGCCTTTCAGGCTGAAAAATTGCCGCCAATAGCCTTGCGCTGCGTTCATCTTGCTGACGTTTTCACCCACCACAAAGTCTTGCCAAACATGATCGGGATGCGGATCGATCAACAGCCATGAGGCCATGAGCGCCAAGGCCAACAAACCCATCCATGCCAGTTGCAAACTGATCACCAGCACCGACTGCCAAGTCCACTCACGCAACAACACCAAACGCACCGCCCACAGACCCGCGCCCACGGGGGCCACCAAGGCGAAGGATTTGTACAGCAGGCCCACGCCCAAGGCCAAGCCCAGAACGCTCCAACTGGCCCATTCACGTCCGGTGTTGCGCACGCCTGCGGTTTCAGCACGGGCGGCTTGCCACAACACCCCCATCAAACCCAGGCTGTACCAAAACATCTCGGGTGCGGTGGTGAGGTAGGGGCGGCCATAGCGGAAGGTGCCCCAGCAGGCCAAGAAAGCCAGCACCGCCCAAGCACCGGTGCGCCATTCGCCGGTCCATCGGTGCAGCAAGGCGGCCATGCCCCAGCACACCAAAGCTAAGTAGATCAAGCTGGGCACCCGCAACACCCAGAGCTGGGTCCAAGCGCCCCAGTCACTGGCCAACATGGCTTGCCAAAACAACACCGGTGGTTTGGTGTTGCGCATGTCAGGTATCTCGGTGAGCAAGGGCAACCAATGGTCCGACGCTGCGGTCAGTCGGGCGATGTGGGCATACACCATCTCATCGCCATTGCTGGGCATGTACAAATTATTCAAACCCCAGGCATAGACCACGGCCATCAGGGCCACGGTGCACCACAGCACCCAGGTAGGAGGGTGCCAAGACCTCATGCGTCTGGCACCTGACGGCGGCGAAAGGTCCACCAGTCGTTGGTCAGGTAATTGCTGACGCTGGCCACCACGATCGACAGCACATTGGCCAGCAGGTAATGCATGTGCCGCGACAACCAGAGCGTCAGTGCGTATTGAATCAAGATGCCCAGCCAAGAGGCCAAGGCGTATTTCAGCAAACGCAGCAAGGTGCTGCGGTTCAAGCCCAAACGCGCCTGCAAACCAGACGCCAAACGGTCGGCCCAGGTCCACAAGCTGTTCCAGGCGAAGTTGTTCAAAGTGGCCACAGCGATCGCACAGGCCAATGCGATCGACAAGCGCTGCGCCGGGTCACTCACCCAGGCCAAGACCCATTCTTGCAAAACGAACAACACCGCCATGTTGACCACGGTGCCGGATGCGCCCACTGTGGCAAAGCGCAGGTAGCGCCAGCGGTAGAGTTTGAGCAACCAAGGCTCGGCCCAGGCCAAACGCGCGGGCAATCTGAACGGCAAGACCATGAACGCCTGTTCAGACATAAGCCGGGTCGCGTGGCTCGCACAGGGCCAACTGGGTACGCGCCAAGGCCAGCACCTGCGGGGGTTCGATCCGTTGCAAACACTGGTTGTCGCCATCGCAGGGGGTGGCGCGGTGGTTGTAGGCGGTCAGACACGGCGAACACGCGGCATGGCTTTCCAGCACAATGGCACGCGGTGTGAGCGGGCCGTACAAGGCGCTGGTTTCAGGACCGAAAAACATCAGGGTGCGAACCGGTGTCAGGCTGGCGAAGTGACCAGGACCGCCGTCGTTGGTGACCAGCAAGTCGCAATGGAAAAACAACCGAGTAAGGGCTTCCAAATCCTTGGTGTAGCCCACCAGGTTGACGCAACGCTCATGGCCACAAGCGGCTTGGATGGACTGGGCCAAGGCCTGGTCTTCGGGCAAACCGATGATGCCGACCGCACATCCTTCCTCGCACAAGGCTTTGGCCAAGGCCGCGTAATGCGCTGCCGGCCAAGCGCGGATTGGCAGTAAACCCCCACCCGCGTAAAACAAGACGCGCTTGGGCGCGGCCATGAACACCGGATGGTCGCGGTGCAAGGCCTGGGTGAAGCTGGCCATGTCGCCGTGACTGAAATGCACGTGCAAGCCCGAGTCCAGCGGTTTGTGGTTCAACCCCATGGACTTGGTGCGCGGCATGGTGTGGCTTTGCAAGGCATCGACCAAGGCCATGAACTGCAAGCTGATGTGGCGATACGGGTTGTAGGGAATGGCCGCGTTGAAAAACGAGCCACGGTACAAACCCTCTTGGGTGTGCGGCGTGAAACCCGCCTTCAGCCGAGCACCGCTGCCATAAGCCAGCAAGGCGCTGATGCGGGAAAACAATTCGCAATCGATCACGGCGTCGAACTTCAAAGCCCGCAGTCGCCACAACACCTGGCATAAATCAGCCAACAACCCGACCAAGGAGGTGTCGTTGATGCCGTGCAACTGGGCCTCCGGTGCCAAACCCAGCAAACGCGCCACGGACTGGTTGCGCTTCAATTGCAGGATGTGGATTTCCACACCCGGGTGTTGGGCACGCAACTGACCAAACATCGGACCGGCCAACACCATGCTGCCCATCTCGGACAACATGATGACCAAGACTTTGCGGATGGGTTGCTGAGTTGCGGGTGCAGCGCCGAACAGGCGGTGCCACACAGACACCACGCCACACAACAAGGGCCCAGCCCAAGCGTCGATGCGGCGTTGTGTGTGAATATTCATGAGACGGAAAGGAGATTGTAGAGAGCCGCCGCCCTCCTCAAACCCTCGCCAGCACAGGCGCCAGTGCTCGGCCCGTGTGGGTGCCGAGTTTCACCAAGGCTTCTGGTGTGTTGGCCGCCACCACCCGCCCGCCTTCATCACCGCCTTCAGGACCCAAATCGATCACCCAATCGGCTTCGGCGATCACGTCCAGGTCGTGCTCGATCACCACCACGCTGTGGCCACCATCTACCAAACGATGCAGCACCCGGATCAGCTTGTCCACATCGGCCATGTGCAAGCCCACCGTGGGCTCGTCCAACACGTACAAGGTGTGCGGTGCTTGTTGACCTCGGCGCGTGATGTCGTCGCGCACCTTGGACAACTCGGTGACCAATTTGATGCGCTGCGCCTCGCCGCCGCTGAGCGTGGGTGAGGGTTGACCCAAGGTGAGGTAGCCCAAGCCCACGTCCTTCAAGAGTTGCAAAGGATGGCTGATGTTGGGCATGGCTGAAAAGAAATCGACCGCCTCGTCGACTTCCATTTGCAGCACCTCGCCAATGCTTTTGCCGCGCCAGCGCACCGCCATGGTTTCGGGGTTGAAACGCGCCCCTTTGCAGACCTCGCACAGCACTTTGACATCGGGCAAAAAGCTCATCTCGATGGTGCGCATGCCCTGGCCTTCGCAGCCGGGGCAGCGACCCTCGCCGGTGTTGAAACTGAAACGCCCGGGGCCATAGCCACGCGCTTTGGCCTCCAAGGTGTCGGCGAACAACTTGCGGATCACGTCCCAAAAACCAATGTAGGTGGCCGGGCAGCTGCGCGGTGTTTTGCCGATTGGGGTTTGATCGACTTCCAGCACCCGGTCCACGCCCTGGTAACCGTCGATGCTGTCGCAGCCCACCCAGGCTGGGTGTTTGCCGGCTTCGTCTTGCTTGCGACCGGCTTGGGTGCTGCGCTGCGACACGATGGCCGCCACGTTGTGCAGCAACACATCGCGGGCCAAGGTGGATTTGCCGGAACCGCTGACTCCTGTGACCGCGACCAACCGGTACAGAGGGACACGGATGTCGACCTGCTGCAAGTTGTGCAAAGAAGCGCCCGCGACAGTCAGGTGTGTCGGTAGCAAAGCAGGGGATGAGGCGTTGCCGGGCGACGATTTTGGCTTGCCGCATGAGGAGTCCGGCAATGCCTTGTCCCCTGCTTTTGACATGGACACAGGCCGCCTCGCTTGCACCGGGTGCTTCATCGCATGCAGCAAGTACTTGCCAGTTTGTGACTCCGGCGCGGCCATGAGGTCGGCGACCACGCCTTGCGCCACCAAATGCCCGCCACGCTTGCCGGCGCTGGGTCCGATGTCGATGATGTGGTCGGCACGACGGATTGTGTCCTCGTCGTGCTCGACCACCACCAAGGTGTTGCCCTTGTCGCTCAAGGAGCGCAGCGCGTCCAACAGCATCTGGTTGTCCCGCGCATGCAAGCCAATCGTGGGCTCGTCCAACACATAGCAAACCCCTTGCAAATGGCTGCCCAGTTGCGCGGCCAAGCGGATGCGCTGTGCTTCACCGCCGCTGAGCGTGGGTGCGCCGCGGTCCAAGGTGAGGTAGCCCAAACCCACGCGAATCAGGAATTCCAAGCGACTTTGAATCTCAGGCAGCAGGTCGCGGGCGATGTCGGCATCGCGCCCTTGCAGCTTCAGGCCCTGACACCAGTGCAGGATTTGCACCACGCTCATGCTGGCCAAGTGGGTGATGCCCACGCCTGCAAATTTCACCGCACGGGCGGTTGGGTTGAGGCGGGTGCCCTGGCAACTGCCGCACACCTGTTCGCTGGCGTCTTCCAACTCGGGTTCGGCAAAACTTTTTTCGCGGCCGCGTTCTTTGGGGTCTTGCACCGAATCGTCCATGGCGGCGCGTTGCGCCTTGGACAAGGCGATGCCGGTGCCCACGCAATCCGGGCACCAACCGTGTTTGCTGTTGTAGGAGAACAGGCGCGGGTCGAGTTCGGCATACGAGGTGTCGCACACCGGGCAAGCGCGTTTGGTGGAAAAAGCCTGCAAATGCCCCAGGTGGGCGGTGCTCTCGCCCGCCAGCATGGCCTCTTGCAAACCATCCAGTTGGCTCAGCACATGTACCACGCCCTTGCCATGTTCCAAGGCGGTCATCAAACCTTGGCGCAACTCGGCTTCATGGGCCGCGTCCACTTTCAAGGACGCCACCGGCAACTCGATGGTGTGCTCTTTGAAACGGTCCAAGCGCGGAAAGCCTTGGGTGGGCAGGAAGTTGCCATCGACCCGCAAATGGCTGAAGCCGCGAGGCCGGGCCCAATCGGCCAGCTCGGTGTAGACGCCTTTGCGGTTCATCACCAAGGGGCTGAGCAGACCGATGTGTTGGCCTTTGAATTGCCGCATCAACAAAGCGGTCAGGCGCTCGGGGGTTTGTGGCTGCACCGCCGCGTCGTCGCGGGTGCAATGCTGGGTGCCAAGTTTGACAAACAACAAACGCAAAAAATGCCAAACCTCGGTGGTGGTGCCGACCGTGGACTTGCGCCCGCCTCGGCTCAAACGCTGCTCGATGGCGACCGTGGGCGGAATCCCATAGACCGCATCAACCTCGGGCCGACCTGCGGGCTGCACGATGCTGCGGGCATAAGCGTTCAAGCTTTCCAGGTAACGGCGCTGGCCTTCGTTGAACAAAATATCGAAGGCCAAGGTGGATTTACCCGAACCGCTGACACCGGTGACCACGTTGAACTGGCCACGCGGGATGTCCACGCTCAGGCTTTTCAGGTTGTGCTCTTTAGCGTTGATGATGCGGATGTTGTTGTTCAGCACTTGTCCCAGGTATTTGGCAGGGGGTTCTTCTGCACTCGATGCTGTTTTCTTCGATGCGCTTGGGGACAGGGCGGGCGACGATTTCGGCTCGCCGCATGAGGAGTCCGGCCTGTCCCCAAACGCGTCTGCTGCAACAGCTTCAGACAACTGCCCCATGGTCTCCACATACTCCCGCAAGGCCTGACCCGTGTGCGAACTGGGGTGCTGCATCACATCTTCGGGCGAGCCCTCGGCCACCAACAAACCACCACCCTCGCCGCCTTCAGGCCCCAGGTCAATCAGCCAGTCGGAAGCGCGGATCACATCCAGGTTGTGCTCGATCACGATCAATGAATGCCCTGCGTCCAGCAGGCGGCGCAAAGCGCGCATCAGCTTGGCGATGTCGTCAAAGTGCAAGCCGGTGGTGGGCTCGTCGAACAAAAACAGCATGCCTTTGCGGGCCGTGGCTTGCTTGCTGCTCGACAAGGTCTTGGCAGCGTCGGCCAAATAACCGGCCAGTTTCAAACGCTGGGCTTCGCCACCACTCAAGGTGGGCACGGGTTGCCCGAGGCGCACATATTCCAGGCCCACATCGACGATGGGTTGCAAGGCGCGAATCACCTCGCGGTCGTTGGCAAACAACTGCACCGCCTCGCTGACCGTGAGCGCGAGCACGTCGGCGACGTTCAAAAAAGAAGGGGTGTCAGAGCCCGATTTTTTGCGATCGATCTTGACCTCGAGGATTTCGGGGCGGTAGCGCTGGCCATCGCAATCGGGGCAGCGCAAATACACATCACTCAAGAACTGCATTTCCACATGCTCAAAGCCCGAGCCGCCACAGGTGGGGCAGCGGCCATCGCCGCCATTGAAGCTGAACTTGGACGCGGTGTAACTGCGTTGACGCGACATCGCGGTGTTGGCAAAAATCTCGCGGATCGCGTCCCATGCGCCCACATAACTCACCGGGTTGGAGCGTGCGGTTTTGCCAATCGGCGACTGGTCGACAAACACCACATCGCTCAAATGATCGGCGCCCAGCAAGCGGTCGTGCGCGCCTGCGCCTTCGGTGCTCTTGCCAAAGTGGCGCAACAAAGCCGGTGCCAAGATGTCTTGGATCAAAGTGGACTTGCCCGAGCCACTCACACCGGTGACCGTGACCCAGCGTTGCAAAGGGAACTCGATGTTCAGGTCTTGCAAATTGTGTTCTCGTGCGCCTTCCAAGATCAGGCGTGGCGTGCTGTCGCTCACCAAGCGCTTCAGGCCCACACCGACTTGCTTGCGGGCACCCAGGTAGGCACCTGTGAGGGTGTCGGCGTGTTTCAAACCCTCGGGCGTGCCGTCAAACACCACCTGGCCACCGCGCTCGCCAGGGCCTGGACCCATGTCGACAATCCGGTCGGCCGCCAACATCACCGCCGGGTCGTGCTCGACCACCACCAAGGTGTTGCCCGCATCGCGCAAGCGCAACATGGCCTGGGTGATGCGGTGCATGTCCCGTGGATGCAAACCGATGCTGGGCTCGTCCAACACGAACAAGGTGTTCACCAAGGAGGTGCCCAAGGCCGTGGTGAGGTTGATGCGCTGCACCTCACCGCCACTCAAGGTGCGGCTTTGGCGGTCCAGGCTGAGGTAGCCAATGCCGACATCGCACAGGTATTTCAAGCGGGTGCGGATTTCTTCCAGCAACAGATGCAAGGCCTGCTGCTCGGCCTGGGCGTGCGCGGCGAGGGTGGCGTCTTGCGCCATGTGTTCGAAGAAGTTGCGCAACCTGTCGATTGGCAACAGCATCAGGTCGTGCAAACACAAGCCTGGCAAGGCTTCCAACTGCGCCCGGCTCCAAGTCACACCCAGAGGCATGAAACGCTTGGCTGCAGGCATGGCCACGTTGGCACCCGCCACACTGCCGATGCGCCACAACAGGCTGTCGGTTTGCAAACGCGCGCCACCGCAATCACCGCACGGCGTGTAGCTGCGGTACTTGGACAGCAAGACGCGGATGTGCATCTTGTAGGACTTGGTTTCCAGGTATTCGAAAAACCGCTTCACCCCATACCACTGTTGGTTCCATTTGCCGGTCCAGTTGGGCGAGCCGTTGATCACCCAGTCGCGCTGGGTGGCGTTGAGCTTGGACCAGGCGGTGTCGCGGGGAATGCCTGCGGTTTCGGCGTGGCGCATCAAATCGTCTTGGCATTCTTGCCAAGCCGGGGTTTGCATCGGCTTGATGGCACCGGTGCGCAAGGTGAGTTTCTCGTTGGGAATCACCAGGCCGTAGTCCACCCCGATCACCCGGCCAAAGCCCTTGCACTTGGGGCAAGCGCCAGCCGGTGAATTGAAAGAGAACATCGAGGGCGTAGGTTCGCTGTAACGCAGATCGCTCTCGGGGCAATGCAACCCGGTGGAGAAACCAAACGCCTCGCCGATGTCGTCGCTGCCCGCGTCGGCCGGCATGCGGTAGGCGGTCATGCGGCCATTGCCGCGTTGCAACGCCAGCTCGATGGCTTCCATGGCGCGTGCATGTTCGACGGTTTTCAAACGGAAACGGTCGGCCACCACCTGCATCACCTCGCCTTGCACATGCACCCGGGTGAAGCCACTGGCGCTCAACCAGGCTTGCAATTCTTCAGGCGTGGTGTTGGCGGGCAGTTGCACTGGGAAGGTCAACACCCAGCGCGGGTCTTGCTCGCTCAAAGCCATCAGCTTGGTGAAGATGGAGTCGCTGTTGTCGTGCGCCACGGGCTGGGCGGTGTGCTTGTCAAACAAATGCGCGGCACGGGCGAACAAGAGCTTGAGGTGGTCGTTCAGCTCGGTCATGGTGCCCACCGTCGAGCGCGAGCTGCGCACCGGGTTGGTCTGGTCGATGGCGATGGCGGGCGGTACCCCTTCGACCTTGTCGACCGCGGGGCGGTCCATGCGGTCGAGGAACTGGCGCGCATAGGCGCTGAAGGTTTCCACATAACGCCGCTGGCCTTCGGCGTACAAGGTGTCGAACACCAGGCTGGATTTGCCCGAGCCGCTGGGGCCGGTGAACACCGTCAACTCATTGGTGCGGATGTCGATGTCGATGTTTTGGAGGTTGTGCTGGCGGGCACCTCGGATGCGGATCAGGCCTTGTGTCATCCCGCCATTATTCCCCGAGGTAAGCAGCCCTCACCTTGGGGTCATGCAAAAGGGTTTTGGCCTCCCCTTGCATGCTGATTTGGCCCGACTCCATCACATAAGCGCGCTGGGCCATCTTGAGCGCCCGGCTGGCGTTTTGCTCGACCAGCAGCAAGGTGACACCCATGGACGCCACTTCAGCGATGACCTCGAAAATTTTGTCGACCATGATCGGCGACAAGCCCATGGACGGCTCGTCCAGCAGCAAGACCTTGGGGCGGCTCAGCAAGGCTCGGCCCATGGCCAACATTTGCTGCTCGCCACCCGACAAGGTGCCGGCCAATTGGGCGCTGCGTTCTTTCAAACGCGGGAACAAGGCAAACACCCGCTCGATGTCGGACTGGATGCCTGCTTTGTCACTGCGCAAATAAGCGCCCATGTGCAGGTTTTCCAAAATGCTCATGCGGGTGAACACACCGCGACCCTCGGGCACCATGACCAGGCCTTGCTTGACCAAGTCCCAAGGGCCTTGGCCCGCGATGTCACGCCCCAAATAGCTGATGCGCCCACCGGCGGGCAACAGCGAACCCGTGATGGCTTTCATGGTGGTGGTTTTGCCCGCGCCGTTGGAGCCGATGAGGGAGACCAACTCGCCCTCGCGCACCTCGAAGCTCACACCTTTGACCGCTTGGATGCCGCCATAGGCAACGCGCAGGTCTTGCACTTGCAACAACACGTCGGTTTGGCTCATCTCAGTGTTCTCCAGTGCCCAAATACGCTTCAATGACTTTCGGGTTGCGCTGCACCTCGGCAGGTGAACCTTGGGCAATTTGTTTGCCGTAGTCCAACACCGTGACCGCGTCGCACAAACCCATGACCAGTTTGACATCGTGCTCAATCAACAAAATGGTGCGACCGTCGTTGCGGATGCGGTCGATCAGCTCCCGCAGCTGCACTTTCTCGGTAGCGTTCATGCCTGCCGCCGGTTCGTCCAGCGCGATCAATTGCGGATCAGTGGCCAGCGCACGGGCGATTTCCAAGCGACGCTGGTCGCCATAACTCAAAGTACGCGCTTTGTAGGGGGCCAGTTCGCCAATGCCCACATAGTCGAGCAATTCTTGGGCACGCTGGGCAATGGCGGCTTCTTCGGCTTTGAAAGCTGGGGTGCGAAAGATGGCCCCCAGCACGCCAGAACCCGAGCGCACATGGCGACCCACCATGACGTTTTCCAAGGCCGACATCTCGGCGAACAAGCGGATGTTTTGGAAGGTGCGGGCGATGCCCGCCTTGGCCACTTCGTGGACGGAGCTGGGCTGGTAGGGCTTGCCCGCCAACTCGAAACTGCCGCTGTCGGGCGTGTACAGACCCGTGATGACGTTGAAGAAGGTGGTTTTGCCAGCGCCGTTGGGGCCGATCAGGCCGTACACCTGTCCCGCTTGGATGGTCATGCCCACATCGCTCAAGGCCTGCAAACCGCCAAAGCGCTTGGAGATGCCTTGCACTTGCAACACGGGGGTGCTCATGCGACCTCCTTGTCGCCAGTCAGGGCTTTGCCATGCTCAGGCGCGGGCCAGAGTCCACGCGGACGCCACAACATGATGATGATCATGGCCAAGGCAATCAGCAACTGGCGCAGGATGGCCGCGTCCAAACGCCCATCGGTCATCGCCTGCAAAGGACCCGCCACATAGCGCAACACCTCGGGCAAGGCCGACAACAACACCGCTCCCATGATGACGCCGGGTAAATGCCCCAAGCCTCCCAACACCACCATGGCGACGATCATGACCGACTCCATCAGGCTGAACGACTCGGGCGAGACAAAACCTTGGAAGGACGCGAACATGACGCCCGCCACACCACCAAAGGTGGCACCCATGCCGAACGCCAAGAGCTTCAGGTTGCGGGTATTGATGCCCATGGCTTTGGCAGCGATTTCATCTTCGCGGATCGCCATCCAAGCGCGGCCAATGCGCGAGGTTTCAAGCCGGTAGCAAATGAGCGCACTCACCAGCACCAAGGCCAGGAACAGGTAGTAATAGAGCGTGACGCTGGGGAGTTCAATGAAGCCCAGATCGAGGCGTTTGGACAAGGGATGGCCCATGATGGTCATGGCGTCAATCTGACCCAAGCCCTTGGGCCCGTTGGTGATGTTGACCGGGTTGTCCAAGTTGTTCATGAACACGCGGATGATTTCACCAAAACCCAAGGTGACGATGGCCAAATAGTCCCCGCGCAGCTTCAAAGTGGGCGCACCCAACATCACGCCAAACAGTCCCGCCAAACCAGCGCCAATCGGGATAACCGCCCACAACGGCGTGTGCAAGCCATTGGGAAACATGGCAGCGATCCAAGGGAAGGTGTCGGTCAGGTGCGGCGAGGCCAGCAGGCCAAACATGTAAGCACCCACCGCAAAAAACGCCACAAAACCCAAATCCAGCAGACCGGCGTAACCGACCACGATGTTCAAGCCCAGCGCCAACAAGACATAGAGCAAGGCCATGTCGGCGATGCGCACCCAAGCATTGCCCATGGACTGCAGCAGCAAGGGCAACACCAGCAAGGCCACGGCCCACAGCAGGTAACGGAGATAAGGAGTTTTTTCAGTGGTGCTCATGGTCATGCCCTGTCCGCCACGCGCTCACCCAGCAAGCCCGAGGGGCGCAGGGTCAGCATGATGATCAACACCACAAACGCAAAAATATCGGCATAGTGGCTGCCCAACACACCGCCCGTGAGGTCGCCGATGTAGCCCGAGGCGATGGCTTCAATCAGCCCCAGCAACACACCACCGACCACGGCGCCTGCCAAGTTGCCGATACCGCCAAACACCGCCGCGGTGAAGGCTTTGAGGCCTGGCAAAAAGCCCATGCCATGCTGCACCGTGCCGTAATTCGAGGCCCACATGACACCCGCCAACGCGGCCAGCACCGCGCCGATGATGAAAGTGGCTGAAATGACCGTGTCGGGCTTGACACCCATCAGCGTGGCCACACGGGGGTTTTCAGCCGTGGCCCGCATGGCGCGGCCCAAACGCGTGCCATTGACCAGCCACATCAAGACCGCCAGCGCCACCGCGGTGACGCCCAAGATCATGATTTGGGTCGGCGTGATGACCGCCTCACCCAAAGTAATCGGATCACTGGGCAACAAGGTGGGATAGGCCTTGTAATTGGGCTTCCAAATGACCATGGCCAGGGTCTGCAACAAAATCGACATGCCAATCGCGGTGATGAGAGGCGCCAATTTGGGCGCATTGCGCAAGGGGCGGTAGGCGATTTTTTCGATGGCAAAGTTGAGTACCGCAGCCGCGACACAGGCGGCCAACAAAGCAATGATCAACACCAACCATCCCGGCATGGCTGGGTAAGCCTCTTGCAGCAAACTGATGACGGTCCAACTCACCAACGCACCGACCATCAATACCTCACCATGCGCAAAATTGATCAGGTTGATGATGCCGTACACCATGGTGTAGCCCAGCGCCAGCAAGGCATACATGCTGCCCAGCACCAAGCCGTTGATGATTTGTTGCAGGAAGATGTCGATGATGTCTCTCCGAAAGGTGCGCGATTGTAGGTAAAAAAAAGCCCTCCGCGAGGGGAGGGCCGGCTCGGGGTTTACCCAAACGATCAGTCGTCAGCGTAGATGTCGACGTCCTTGGTTTCAGAGATGAACAAGGTGCCAATGATGAAGGTGGCGCCCGCGATGATGATCGGGTACCACAGGCCGTTGTACATGTTGCCGGTCTGCGCCACGATGGCGAAGGCGGTGGTGGGCAGCAAGCCGCCGAACCAACCATTGCCAATGTGATAAGGCAAGGACATGGAGGTGTAACGGATGCGGGTGGGGAACATTTCCACCAACATGGCTGCGATCGGGCCGTAGACCATGGTCACCAAAATCACCAAATAGGTCAGGATCAGAATGACCTGAATCTTGTTGACCTTGGCAGGGTCGGCTTTGGAGGGGTAGCCAGCCGCCTTGAGCGTGGCGCTCAGGTTGGCGGTGATGACCGCGTCTCGGCTCTTCTTGTCGTCCGACAGGTTTTTCAACGCGTCTTCGGCTTTTTTCACTGCTTTGGGATCGACAGGCTCAGCCGCTTTCAACTCGGCCAATTTCTTCTCAGCAGATTCTTTGGCGGCAGCCACGTCTTCAGGGGTGACCGTGGTGGAGATGACGGTGTCGCCCACTTTGATGATGGCCGGGGTGCCAGGGGCAGCGGCTTCGTTGGAATAGCTCACCGAACTGCCCGCCAATTTTTGTTTGGCGATGTCACATGATGAGGTGAACTTGGCGGTGCCGGTGGGGTTGAACTGGAATGAGCACTCGGCAGGATCGGCCACCACCACCACTTTGTTGGCCTGCTGGGCAGCGTGCAAATCAGGGTTGGCCGCTTTGGTCAGTTGCTCAAACACGGGGAAGTAGGTGAGCACAGCCAGCAAACAGCCCAACATGATGATGGGCTTGCGGCCCACTTTGTCGGACAAGGAGCCGAACAGAATGAAGAAAGGCGTGCCAATCAGCAAGGATGCGGCGACAAACAAGTTGGCAGTCGCGCCATCAACCTTCAAAGCCTGGGTCAGGAAGAACAAGGCGTAGAACTGGCAGGTGTACCAAACCACGGCTTGGCCGGCGGTCAAACCGATCAAGGCCAAGATGACGATCTTGAGGTTTTTCCATTGACCGAAAGATTCAGACAACGGTGCTTTGGAGGTTTTGCCTTCGGCTTTCATTTTCACGAAAGCGGGTGACTCGTTCATGGACAAACGGATGTAGACCGACACGGCCAATAAGGCGATGGACACCAGGAACGGGATGCGCCAGCCCCATTGCTCAAAGGCCTCTTCACCAATCGCGGTGCGGGTGCCCAAGATGACCAACAAGGACAAGAACAAACCCAGCGTCGCGGTGGTTTGAATCCAGGCGGTGTAAGCGCCACGCTTGCCATGAGGCGCGTGTTCGGCCACGTAGGTGGCGGCACCACCGTACTCACCACCCAGCGCCAAACCTTGCAACAAACGCAGGCCGATCAGGATGACAGGGGCTGCCACGCCAATGCTGGCGTAACCAGGCAACACGCCCACGATGAAGGTGGACAAACCCATGATCAGGATGGTCACCAAGAAGGTGTATTTGCGACCGATCATGTCGCCCAAGCGGCCAAAGAAGATGGCACCGAAGGGACGCACGATGAAGCCCGCAGCAAAAGCCAACAGCGCAAAAATGAAGGCCGAGCCAGCATCCAAACCGCTGAAAAACTGCTTGGCAATGATGGCGGCCAATGAACCGTAAAGGTAGAAGTCGTACCACTCGAACACAGTGCCGAGGGAGGACGCAAAAATGACTTTTTTCTCTTCCGACGACATTGGTCGGTCTTCGTGCACGATGGCCATGGGGGTCTCCTGGTGATGCCCGCCTGATGGGGGTCTTGCAGGATTCTCAAGCGCAGTGCTTGCCTGCGACTGACTTCAAACTGAACAAGGGCTGACAACTTAAGTGCAAACCCTTGGTTTTTATTTCACGATGTGAATTAAGGACGCTTGCGCTCCAAAGTCTTGGGCAAAGCCGAGCAAGCTTCCCAATCCGGGCCGTCAAACCAAGGCGCACCCTCCAGGTAAGCCCGCAACATGGGCAAGGCGTCTTGGCCCCAAAACAATTTGTCATCCACAAGGATGCTGGGCACCCCAAACACGCCCTGGTCGATGGCCGCTTGGGTGACTTGGCGCAACTGGTTTTTCACCTCGTCAGACTGCGGGTCGCGCACGGGTGCCAAGCGGGCTTGCAAATCGGCATGACGCTGCGGGTCGCTGGCCTCCAAGCCCTCGCCCCAGACATGCTGAAACAGTTGTTCACACTGGTGTCGGTTGGGCAAACCTTGGGCATCACAGGCCAGCGCCAGCCGCAACAAAGGCACCGGGTTGAACGGATGGCTGGCGGGCATGCGCAGTGGGCAGTTTTGCTGCTGCGCCAACCACAGCACTTGGCGGTAGGTCCACGCCCGTTTGCCCTCGATTTCAGCCGGACCCAATTGCCCGTGGTGCTGCAACACCGCGCCAAACAAAATTGGCTGGTAACGCACCTGGTAACTCAAGCCCTGCAAGGCCTTGGGCAAGGCGTGAAATGCCAAGTAGGCGTAGGGGCTGATGAAGTCCACATAAAAAGTGAGTTGGTGCATGGTCAGGCTTGTTGAAAGTGCTGTTGAATGCGTTGGGACAAGCGATGCCACACGCTGCGTTGCTCGGCGGGGGTGTAGATCGACCAATGCGCCACCTCGTCCAAAGTGCGCAAGCATCCCCAGCATTCGTCGGCGTCGGTTTTCATGACGCAGACCGACATGCAGGGCGAGGCACAGGCCAGGTCTGCCGGGCTGTGCTGCACCTGTTGCCAGCGCAGTTGCAACGCTTTCCAAGGGGTGGTGTGCATGTCAGGCCTCCTGTGTGTCCAAGCGCAACAAAGGTGCGCCTTCACTCACCTGGTCGCCAGGCGCGTACAACAACTCGGCCACCGTGCCATCAGCTGGGGCGGCGACGGTGTGCTCCATTTTCATGGCCTCCATCACGGCCAGTGCTTGACCCGCTTTCACGGTGTCGCCCACCTTCACCGCGAACGACAGCAGCTTGCCAGGCATGGGGGCGGTCAGGTTGCCACCGGCTGCCGCGTCTTGCGACGCATGCGCCAAGGGGTCGATCACGGTCAAACTGCACGAACCTTTCTCGGTGAACACATGCGCCACGCCGTGCACCAGATCCACATGGGCCTGCCAACGGTGCGGTCCCCATTGCACCAGCAAGGCGTCGCCCTGCCAGTGACATTGAAGTGGGTGCTGCTGCTCACCCACCTGCAATTCATCCACGCCACGGATGTGGTGGGTCCATTGCGCTTGCAACGGCGTGTCGGCGTGCAGGAACGACCAAGTCCGTGTGCTCATGCCCTGCATGCGCCAGCCATCGGTGCGGGCCCACGGGTCGATCCACCCAGAAACAGGGGCTTGCTCGGTGACCAAGCTGTGCGCCACCACAGACGCCACAGCCTGGTGTACAGGCAAAGGCTGTTGGTTGAACAGCACGGCTTTTTCGCGCTCAATCAGGGCCGTGTCCAACTGGGCATTCGCAAAAGATGGGCTGCGCACGACTTGGCGCAAAAACGCCACGTTGTTGGCCACGCCGACGATGTGCAGTTCGCTCAGGGCTTGGCCCAACCGCGCCAAGGCTTGCTCGCGGGTGTCGCCATGCACGATCAGCTTGGCGATCATCGAGTCGTAATGCGGGCTGATGTCGTCGCCTTGGCGCACGCCGCTGTCCCAGCGCACCGCGCCGGGCGTGAAGCCTTGTGCAGCTGGCGTGCGCATCACCTGCAGGTGACCGATGGCGGGTAAAAAATCGTGGTCAGGCGTTTCGGCGCAAATACGCGCTTCAATGGCATGGCCTTGCACCCTCACTTGGTCTTGCGTCAGCGGCAGCGGCTCACCAGCGGCAATGCGCAACTGCCACTCCACCAAGTCCAAACCCGTCACCGCTTCGGTGACTGGGTGTTCCACTTGCAAGCGGGTGTTCATCTCCATGAAGAAGAAATCCATGCCGCCTTCGGACTGCTCGACGATGAATTCCACCGTACCTGCCCCCAGGTAGTTCACCGCTTGGGCGGCGGCGACTGCGGCAGCACCCATGCGCTCGCGCAGTGCGGGTGACAGACCCGGTGCGGGGGACTCCTCCAACACCTTTTGGTGGCGGCGTTGCACCGAGCAATCACGCTCGTGCAAATGGATGGTGTGGCCGTGGCTGTCGCCAAACACCTGGATTTCGATGTGGCGGGGGCGCTGCACGTATTTTTCGATCAGCACCGCGTCATCGCCAAAACTGCTGCGTGCTTCACGCTGGCAAGACGCCAAGGCTTCGGCAAAGTCTGCTTCATGCTGGACGATGCGCATGCCCTTGCCACCGCCGCCCGCACTGGCCTTGATCAACACCGGAAAACCGATGCGCTGGGCTTCTTCGGCCAACAAGTCGGGGTTTTGGTCTGCCCCGTGGTAGCCCGGCACCAGCGGCACACCGGCTTTTTCCATCAGTTGTTTAGACGCCGCTTTCAGCCCCATGGCTTGGATGGACGCCGAGGATGGCCCGATGAACACCACACCGGCTTGCTGGCAAGCGTTGGCGAAGTCGGCGTTCTCGCTCAAAAAACCATAGCCGGGGTGGATGGCTTGGGCACCGGTTTGCAAGGCGGCTTGCAAAATGCGCTGCCACTGCAAATAGCTGTCACGCGGGGCGTTGCCGCCGATGTGCACCGCCTCATCGCAGGCTTGCACATGGGCCGCGTGGGCGTCAGCGTCCGAGTACACCGCCACGGTGCGCACACCCATGCGGCGGGCAGTCGCGGCGACGCGGCAGGCGATTTCGCCTCGGTTGGCAATCAGGATTTTGGAGAACATGGGGGGGTCAGTAGCGCTTGGCCACTTCTTCCAACATCACCTCGGTGGCACCGCCACCGATGGCCAGCACGCGGGCATCGCGCCACAAACGCTCGATCGGCGCTTCGCGCATATAGCCCATGCCGCCCCAAAACTGCTGGCAACCACCGACCACCTCATTGACCAATTCGCCGGTCAGCGACTTGAGCATGGACACCTCTTGCACGATGTCGTGTTCTTGGGTGACCGACCAAGCGCAGTGGTACATGAACTGGCGCGCCGCGCGGGTTTTGGCGTCGAGCATGGCGATGCGTTGGCGGATGTGCTGCATGTCCCACAGCGCTTTGCCAAAGGCTTGGCGTTGGCGCACATAGTCCAAGGTCAATTCGATGGCGCGCTGGCAGTGGCCCACCGCCATGGCCGCCAATGCAATGCGCTCGGTTTGCAGGTTTTTCATGAGGGCATAAAAGCCCTTGTCTTGCTCGCCGAGCAAGGCCTCGGGGCCTAAGCGCACGTTGTCCAGCACCAACTCGGCCGTGTCCGAACACAACCAGCCGGTCTTGTCCAAAGCGCGGCCCACGCTGAAACCGGGCGTGCCTTTTTCCACGATGAACATGGACATTTGGTGCTTGCCCTCACCGGTTTTGGCGGCCACAAAGTAGAGGTTGGCATGCACGCCATTGGTGATGAAAAGCTTGGTGCCGTTGAGCACCCAGCCATCGCCGTCGCGCTTGGCGGTGCTTTTCATGCCCGACAAATCCGAGCCTGCGCCGGGTTCGGTCATGGCCACCGCACTGATGGTGTCACCCGCGATGATGCCGGGCATGTACTTGGCTTTTTGCGCCTTGGTGCCTGCATGGTGCAAATGGGGTGAGGCCATGTCGGTGTGGACCAACACGCTGACGATGAAACCGGCGAAGGTGGACTGTGAGAGCGCTTCGGCAAACACCAGGTTGGTCAGGGCATCCGCTTCGGCACCGCCGTATTCGCTTTCGTACATCAGGCCAAAGAAACCGGCTTGGCCCATTTTGCGCAGCACCTCGCGGGGTACTTTGCCGGCCTTTTCCCACTCCAAGCCATAAGGCTCGACTTCTCGCTCCAGGAAGCGCTGCATTTGGTCGCGCAGGGTTTGGTGTTCGGGGAGGTGGTAGATGTGGTTCATAAGGGTGGTTTTTTTAGGTTATCGAAAATTTGAGGTCATCGCGAGGAGCATATTTGTCATCGCGAGGAGCGCAGCGACGAAGCGATCTCGCTGGAGATTGCTTCGCTTCGCTCGCAATGACGAAACCGCTCGCAATGACGGTGGGTTGTGCATCACATGCGAAACACGCCAAAGCGTGTCTCGGGAATCGGCGCGTTCAGCGCGGCAGACAGGCCCAGCGCCAGCACACGTCGGGTGTCGGCGGGATCGATCACACCATCGTCCCACAAGCGGGCACTGGCGTAATAGGGGTGGGATTGGTGGGCGAATTGGTCCAACAGCGGTTGCTTGAATTGGGCTTCTTCCTCGGCGCTCCAACTGCCGCCTTTGGCCTCGATGCCATCGCGGCGCACCGTGGCCAGCACGCTGGCAGCTTGCTCGCCGCCCATCACGCAAATGCGGGCGTTGGGCCACATCCATAAAAACCTCGGGTTGAATGCGCGGCCGCACATGCCGTAGTTGCCCGCGCCATAGCTGCCGCCAATGATGAAGGTGAATTTGGGCACCTGCGCGGTGGCGACCGCGGTGACCATCTTGGCACCGTGGCGGGCAATGCCCTCGTTTTCATACTTGCGGCCCACCATGAAGCCGGTGATGTTTTGCAAAAACACCAAGGGAATTTTGCGCTGGCAACACAGTTCGATGAAATGCGCGCCTTTTTGCGCCGACTCGGAAAACAAGACGCCGTTGTTGGCAATGATGCCCACCGGCAAGCCTTCCACATGGGCAAAACCACACACCAAGGTGCTGCCAAAACGCGGCTTGAACTCGTGCAGCTCTGAGCCATCGACGATTCGGGCGATGATTTCACGCACGTCATACGGCTTTTTGGTGTCGGTGGGAATCACGCCGTGCAGCTCTTGCACGTCATACAAAGGCGCTCGCGCTTCACGCACTGCCAGTTGCACCTCTTTGCGGTGGTTCAAACGCGCCACCGCCTCACGCGCCAAGGCGATGGCATGGGCGTCGTTGTCGGCCAAATGGTCCGCCACACCCGACAAACGGGTGTGCACATCGCCGCCGCCCAAGTCCTCGGCCGAGACGATCTCGCCAATGGCGGCTTTCACCAAGGGCGGCCCACCCAAAAAGATGGTGCCTTGGTTTTTCACGATGATGGTCTCGTCGCTCATGGCCGGCACATACGCGCCACCGGCGGTGCAACTGCCCATGACCACCGCGATTTGGGCGATGCCTTGGGCGCTCATATTGGCTTGGTTGTAGAAGATGCGGCCAAAGTGCTCTTTGTCGGGGAACACATCGTCTTGGTTGGGCAGGTTGGCGCCGCCCGAGTCCACCAAATAGATACAGGGCAACTGGTTTTGCTGGGCCACCTCTTGGGCGCGCAGGTGTTTTTTCACCGTCATCGGGTAATAGGTACCGCCCTTCACCGTGGCGTCGTTGCAAACCACCATGCAGTCAACACCGCTCACCCGGCCAATGCCTGCGATCACCCCCGCACAAGGCGCGTCGCCGTTGTACATGCCGTGGGCCGCCAAGGGGCTGAGCTCCAAGAAAGGCGTGCCGGGGTCGAGCAACAAAGCCACCCGCTCACGCGGTGGCAACTTGCCCCGCGCCAACTGCTTAGCCCGAGCCGCCTCGCCACCGCCCAAGGCGCTGGCTTGCAACTGCGAATGCAAATCGGCCACGGCGGCTTGCATGGCCTGGGCATTGGCCACAAAGTCTTGCGAGCGGGGGGACAAATGGGAGGTGAGAACCGACATGGCAAGCCACAAAGTGAAAAAGCGACTTTAGTTGACGTTGACGTCAACGTCAATCTGACGCACGTAACGGCCATGCCAGCCCCGGGTTTTCACTTTAAAAAAATCGCCTAAGTTATTCAAAAGTAACAAATAAAAAACAATTTATGTACTTTTTAGTTTGAATTGAGTTATATTTTGCAAAGAGTCATTGATTAGTATTAATTAATAGATTCAATTGAATTCTTTACAACCACCAGGAGATACCCATGCGAACACCCACCCCCCCATCCATGCCCATCAGACAAAAGGGTTACACCATTGTTGAATTGGCCATTGCTCTGACCATCATTGGTGTCTTGATCGTTGCCGGTCTGACTGGTGTAAATAGCTTGCTCATCAGTAGCAAAGCCAATTCACAAATTGAAGATTCTGGCAGGGCAATGGCCAAATTACAGGCCATCCTTACCAGCACGGCAGTATCTGGCTTGACCACCGCGTCCGCCAATGGCATGGGCTTATTTCCTGCCAATCGTGTGGCTGCTAACGTGGTTACAACCGCCATGGGGGGTGGCAACGAGTTTGTCAGGAGCAACGCTGCAGCCTTGACAACAGCAAGTCATGGTATAGCTCTTGAAGCAAACACCGGCGCTGTCTATACGCTGACAAACATACCCAAAGCAGCTTGTACAGACATTGCATCCAGCTTGGCCAGTATTTCAAATGCCGCCTATGTTTACTCTGCAACACCCACCGAAGGAACTTCAGGAGACAACACTAATTTAACAACCGGCAACAACATCAAACTCCCTGGTGGATCCGTTCAAGGCGCCGCAGTAGGAACCCAGTGCAACTTGGCGAATACGGTGAGCATGTCTTTTGTTCTGCGACCCTGACCTCCCATGCAAAGCTTCAGGTGGTGGTTCAACAGTCTGATGCCAGCCCTGCTGGCCCTGGGCACCGTCTTTCAGGCGGTGGCGCAGGCTGTGCCGCCATCGGTTGCCGCGCAAATCGTGCCGTTTCGCGCCACGCTCACCGGGGTTGTGGCGGGCGAACGCCCTGGGACGGCCAACGACAAGGTGGGTGCGGCCCCAGCTGGCATGGGCACGGTCTGGCTGCAGTTTGTCAACACCGACATCGCCACAGTGGCGCGCAGTTTGAGCGCCATGACCGGTCGCCAAGTGCTGGTCGATACGCGCGTGGAAGGCACGCTCAATTTGCAAAGCACCCAAGCGGTGTCACCCAGCGTGGCCTGGGACATGTTCACCCAGGCCTTGAACCAGAAAAAACTCAGCCTGTTGCCCTCGCAAGGCGTGTACATCATCTCGCCGCAACCCATCACGGGCCGTGCCACTGGTTCAGACAGCCCGGCCAAAGCCGGCCCTTTGCAAAAACCACCCGCCAACAACAAGCGCGAAGAAAGCAAATCGCCCCTGGAGGATTTCGAAATTTCGGTGGAATGGGCCAAGTCGCCCAAACCCACTTTGCCCAACCCCACGGGCGCACCGGATGTGGTGCGCTTGCCCGAAGACGAGCCCATCTCCATTTGGTCTTTGACCATCCAAGACAAAACCCTGTACCACACGATCAGCCGCTGGGCGCAAGTCGCCAACTGGCAGCTCATGTGGGAGGCCGAACGCGACTTCCCGATCCAAGCGCAAATCAGCATCGAAGGGGGCTTCACGGCCGCCATCCAACTGGTCATGAATTCCTTGGCCAGCACCGACTATCCCTTGCAAGCGGTGATGAACGAGTCCACCCGTGTCATCAGCGTGATCCGTCACCAAGACCCGTATGCACGCTGAACCTGCCATGACCCACCAACGCCTCCCTTGGACGCCCGCCCTGATGCTGAGCCTGGTGCTGCTGAGTGGATGCGCCATGTCGCGGTATGAAAACAGCATCGCCCACAACCACGGCAACATCACCCAGCGCACCGACCAGGCCAATGCCCTGTTGCGCAACTACCCCGGACCCACGCCCGCGGTGGTCAACAGCCAAACACCGCGCTTCACCGCCCACTCCATCCCCTTGGACCGCAATGAAATGCTGCCCAACCACATCGCCTCGGTCACCTTGCGGGTGCCTGGACGCCACAGCATCAAAACCATCGCGGCGTTGATTGAGCGCGCCACGGAAATTCCGGTGCAAGTCACCTCGGACGCCACCATGCCGGCCTCCATGTTTGTACCGATTGGCATGGGCACCCAAATGGCCGATGCGCCAGCTGCGCCAGCCGCAGCGCCTAACCCGATGTCCAAACCCACCGGTTTCAGCTCGCCCAATGACAAATCCATCTTGGAGCGTGTGCAACGGGCGGGCGGCAACAAGCTCTTGATCGACAACGACCCGGCCACCCAAAACGACATTGAAATCAACTACACCGGCAGCTTGGCGGGCTTGCTCAACCAAGTGGCCTTGCGCTCGGACTTGCGTTGGTCCTACGAGTCGGGCCGCATCAAGTTTTACCGGGTGGTGTCTCGCAGCATGGCGGTCAAAACCTTGCCGGGCGGTTTGAAACTGTCCTCGTCGCTGAGCTTGACATCCACGGGCGGCGGCACCGCCTCGTCCAGCAGTTCCAGCGACATCAACATTTGGACCGGCATCGAAAAAAACCTGGCCAACATGGTGTCGGTCAGCGGCAAATTGGTGATCGACCCCAACACCGGCACGGTCACGGTGCGTGATGCATTTCGCAATGTTGAAGCGATTGACCAGTACCTGCAAAGCCTGAACCAAACCTTGATGCGCCAAGTGGCCATGACAGTCGAGGTGTTGCAAGTCAATCTGAAAAACGAATTTCAATCGGGCATCGATTGGAACTATGTCTCTGAGAGCATGCAACTGGGTCGCTTGCAACTCAAGGGCCCGACCGCCGTGGCCAGCGCCGAGACCGCCGCCAGCGTCGGTTTGGTCTTGAAAAACAGCGCCGGCTCCAGCAACCAATTGCTGTTTCAAGCTTTGGAAAAATTTGGCCGCGTGAGCTCGGCTTATTCCACCGTGGTCACCACCGTCAACCGTCAACCCGTGCCCGTGGGCAGCCAAACCACGCAAAGCTACCTCAAGTCGATCACCCCCACGGTGTTGACCACCGTGGGCTCCACCGGCACCACTTACGGCTCACCCAGTCTGACACCCGGCGAAATCACCACCGGTTTTTCGCTCACCCTGCTGCCCATCTTGCTCGACTCCAACCATGTGTTGGTGGAATGCGGTTTGTCGCTGAGTTCTCTCAAATCGCTCACCTCTTTCAACTCGGGCACCGGCAGCAGTTTGCAAACCATCCAACAGCCCAGCATTGGCAACTTTGGCGTGTTGCAACGCCTGGTGGCCAAGTCCAACGAAACCATTGTGCTCAGCGGCTTTGATGCAGAAGTGCTGGAAAGCCAACAGGTGGACCCCCTGGTGCAAAAACTGCCAGGCTCACGCAAAGGCTCGAAAGACCGCACCACCACCGTGGTGCTGATCACACCCCGACTGCTCGACCAGTAAGTGCCATGAACCAAAACGCTTTGTGGATCAGCTTCGACCAATACCGCTTTGTGCTGGGCATGGAGTGGCGTTTGCTCCAGCCCACCGAGAAACTGGTACGCGGGACCCTGAGCAAACTGCGCCGCGAAGGCCTGCAGTGGTATGCCAGCAGCGGCTTGCAAGACTTTGTGGGCGTATGCAACAGCATTCCAGAAGCCAAAACCCCCATGTACTCGGCCGCGCTGCATTTGGCCGACCAGTGGAGCAGTGGAGGCGTTGAATTGTTCGTCTTTGGCATGCCGCAACAACGGGTGGCGGTGGTGGCGCTGAACGCGGGTCGTCCGATGCCGGGCTTTGATTTCATCGGCACCATGGACGAGGCACAGTCGCTGATTGACGAGTTCGAGGCCTTGCACCAGGGCGCCGAGGTGCGCCGTGTGGGCGACTTGGGGCTGCTCGCCGATGAAGAGCAACTCAGCGCTCAAACCGTGTTCGACCAAGCCCGCGCCGACACCAAACTCAAGCCCATACCGAGCTTGAAAGCGCTGTTGATCACCATGGGCTTCATGCTGCTGGTGTTGGCCGCGTTGGGCGGTTTGTATTACAGGCAAATCCATGAGCGTGAAGACATGCTGCTCAACCTGCCCAAGCCAGGTCCCGCCACACCGCCCGACCCCAATCCGGCCTATGAGGCCAGCGCCAACCAGTTGGTCAAAGGCTTGGGCACACAAGGACTGGTCCTGCACCAAGCATGGGTGCAAATGGCCAAGGCCTTGCCGCTGACGCACAGGGGTTGGTCCTTGACTCAACTCGAGTGCAAAGCTGACAACTGCACCGCCAACTGGCGGCGGCAGTTTGGCAGCGTGGACGATTTTCATGCGGCTCCGCCGCCGTTGACCGCCCAGACCCAGCACCTGGTCAACGATCAAAACGCCTTGTCCCAGCAACTACAAACACGGCACCAGGTCAAGGTGAAAGGCGTTGGCGACACCTACACCAGTGCCGCCGCTTTGCCCACCCAATCGCAGGGCTTGCGCCAGTTGTCTTCGTGGTTGCAAGACCTGAGTTTGTTGGGTGCGGGCGAAGTCCTCATCGACAAAGCCCAATTGTGGGCTGCACCCACCGAGGGCGCTGCCATTCGACATCCTGTGTTCAAAGGCAACTGGTCGGCCAACATCCCATTGGGTTTGGCCCCACAGATGTGGGTGCCTCCGTTTGCCACGGTCAACAAATTGCAAACCTCGCTGGGTGCCAGCTATCAACTGTCAGGGGACTACTATGTTCGCGCTGATACCCCTTGATCGCCCCGTGCTGGTCCTGTGCCTGGTGGGAGCCAGTGCCTTGTCGCATGCCCAAAACACGCCCAACAAAACCCTGGGCGACTTGATCGAACAAGCCAAACGCGAACAAGCACTGGCCCTCAACCCAGCACCCAAACCAGCCGCGCTGCCCAGCAAAAAACCCTTGCCCGTCGCTTTGAACGTGTTGGGCACACCGAAAAAAAACAAGGGTCCCATCCTGTGGTCACTGACCGGCGTGAACCACCAACTGGTGGCCGAAATCATCCACGAGGAACAAGTGCATGTGTTGCGCTTGAGCGAGGGAGATCGGGTCATTGGGCCGTGGGTCATCGAGCGCTATGGCGTCACTGGTTTGCATCTCACCTACGCCACGGAGGCCGCCCATCAAACCCCGAAAACCTTGTTCTTGCCCGCACCCAGCTTGGGCACATCGCTGGACACATTCAGTTCAGCCTTGCCAAGCGACAAGGTCATCTCAAGCACCAACCGCGCCCGAGACGGCACTGGTGACTTGAACACGGCGCAAGACGTGAGCGACATCATGCCGCCGCAGATGCTGGATTCATTCAACACAACAGCCGCCGATACCACCAACCCAACCAAGCCGCCTGCGCAGCGATGAACTCACCCACACCCGCTAAAACAACGCCTGCGCAACTCGGCAGCGAGCCGCAGCAGGTCAAGCGCAACCACATCGAGGACTACATCCACCTGCCCGCTTTCCACAGCGTGCTGTCGCATGGTGACAAACCCTTGCTCAGCATTGCAGGCGCGCAGCGTGAACGGTTGATGGCTTTGTCGGTCGACAACCAGCGCTTCATCGTGCTGTGTTTGCCCAGCGAATACCGCAGCACCGGTTGGTTCAACCTGATTGAACAAGGCAAGCGCTTGAAGCTGGGGTTTGCCGGCGCATACACCTGCTCGCTGGACATCATGCAAACCCTGCTGCAACAAAACGTCTATGAAAAAGACGCGGTGCAACAGCAAAAGGCCATGGACCATGAACGCGAGACCATGGCCAAAATCATCCAAGACTCGGCCCCTCTGGGCTGGCTCAATGCCATCGTGGCCCATTGCATGAACCTGGGCAGCAGCGACATCCATTTCGAGGTGCGTGGCGACATCGCTTTGTTGCGGGTGCGCTTGGACGGCTTGATGCGCTTGGTCAAGCACCTGCCCTCGCGCATGGTCATCAGCGGTTTATCAGCGGGCTACACCGTGTTGTCGCAAGAAGGGTCCAGCTCGGAGGTGGCGTTCAACGCCGGTCTGCCGCAGTCGGCCATGATTCCCATGGACGTGCATGGGCAAAAACTGCAGCTGCGCTACCAAAGCCACCCCAGCGTGGGCGGCTTTGATGTGACCATCCGCATCTTGCGTACTGGCAAGGCCAGCCATGCCGACCTGCCGCAAATCGAGAAGCTGGGTTACACACCGTGGCAGATTGAGCAGCTGAAAGAAACCACCCAATCGGCCTGGGGCGGTGTGTTCATTGCGGGCATCACCGGTTCAGGCAAAACCACCACGCTCACCGCGCTGCTGTCGCAACTCGCCTCGCAAGGCCAGCGAAAAATTATCTCGATTGAAGACCCGGTGGAGTACATGGTGCCGGGGGTGTCGCACTTCTCCATCCAACGCCAAGCCAAGGGCAGCGCCCACAACCCCTTCGAGTCAGCCATGATGGCGTTTTTGCGCATGGACCCAGATGTGGGCATGTTCGGCGAGATCCGCGACCGCATTTCGGGGCAGATGGCGCATGCCGCCATTCAAACCGGTCACAAATTGCTGACCACGGTGCATGCCACCTCCGCTTTGGGTATCGTGGCGCGGCTCACCTCGCAACACATTGGTTTGCTGCGCGAAGACGTGTGCAATGCCGAGTTTTTGTCGACGCTGGTTTACCAAGTGCTGATGCCCAAGAACTGCGAGCACTGCAAAGTGCCAGCGCTGTCAGCGCTGCCCGTGCCCATGTTGGTGGACTATGAAAAATACTTTGGCTTGGATGTGGCCAAGCTGTTTTGCGCCAGTGACGAGGGCTGTGCGCACTGCCAGGTGCCGGGCTTGGAGGCGACAACGGGCGGCCATGCCGGCGTGAAAGGCGTGAAAGTATGTGCCGAGGTTTTGGCGCTGGACAACACCATCCTCAGCCTGCTGCACCACGGCAACGACTTGGACGCACGCAACCACTGGTTGGGTTTGCGCACCACCGGTTTTGACCACGAAGACATGCTGGGCAAAGAAGCCTGGGGACATGCTTTGTACGACATGTCACAAGGCCGCATCGACCCCTATCACTTCGAGCGCACCTTTGGCTCGCCCGCGGTCATCGCCCGCACCCGCCAACTGCAACCTCTGGTGGCGGCGTCATGAAACAGGTGCTGACCGCCATTCCGGTGTGGTACGCCCGTCGCGAATTGCACGACCGCCGAGCCGACTTTTATTACGACTTGGCGTCCACCTTGAAAGACCGGGTGCCCTTGTTCACCACGCTGCGCAAGATGGAGTCACGGGCTCAGCAACGCACCCCCATGACCGCGCCCATGTATTTGCAAATGCTCAAAGGGCTGGAGAGCGGTTCTTTGTCCGAGGCCTTGCGTGGCATTGCGTCCACCACCGAACTCACCATGATCGACGCCACCCAAGCCGCGGGTGACGCCACCATGGCCGATGGCTTGTTGTTCCTGTCTGAAACGGTTCACAAAACCGATGCCATGGTGGCCACCATGCGCAAGGCCGTCACCTATCCCGTCATCTTGCTGCTGATGTTTGCATCTTTGTTGACCGGGTTTTCGGTGAATGCCGTGCCCATCTTGACGCAGCTGTCACCCGCCAGCAATTGGCCCCCCATGGGCCAAGCCTTGTATGCGGTGTCGCAGTTCATCACCCACCACGGCATTTGGCTGGGGCTGGGGCTGGTGGCGTTTTTTGTGGGCTTGTTTTACAGCTTCCCACGCTGGACAGGACGGGTGCGCAAATCGCTGGACAAGTTTTTGCCCTTCAACCTGTACCGCGATTACGCCAGTTCGATGCTGATGATTTCATTGGCGTCTCTCATGCGTTCGGGCATTTCACTGCGGTCGTCGCTAGAGCGAACCTACAAGCACAGCTCGCCTTGGGGCAAGTGGCACATCCGGCAAATCCTGATCAACCTGTCCAAGCCGAGCAACGGCACGTTTGGTCAAGCCTTCAACACCGGCTTGTTTGACCAAGAGTTGGAGGACCGCATCCAAGACGCGTCTGAACGCAGCAACCCGATCGAGGCCTTCATCCACATTGGCGTGGGGTCGATCGACCGCATGATTTTGCGCATTGAAAAACGCGCCAAACAACTCAACAACAGCTTGATGGTGATTTGCGGTGTGTTGCTCGCCGCCATGATGCTGGCGTTTTTCTCAACCACCATGTCGTTGCAGTCAGGCATTCGCAACCCTGGCGCAGGAGTGATGATCAAATGAAAACCTCCACCGTCATTGCGATCCCCTCCGTCATTGCGAGCCCCTCCGTCATTGCGAGCCCCCCCGTCATTGCGAGGGGCGAAGCCCCGAAGCAATCGCCACGTCCCTGCGCTCCTCGCGATGACGCTGGTTTCACCCTGCTAGAGCTGCTCATCGGCATCGTGCTGTTTGGGGTGCTGAGCATCGGTTACTACCGCGACCAGCGCATCGAGACCGACATCAGTTGGGCCGGTGTGCAAGCCCAGCGCTACCAACAAGTCAGTACGGCGCTTGGCAGCTTCATGAGCGACAACTATTCCAGCATCAAAGCCCTGCCCCCTATCTGCAGCAAGGTTGTGTATGCGGCCAACCAGCCCAAACCCACTGTGGACATCAGCACCTGCAGCCTCACCACCACCGCCACCTCCAGCGTGGTGAGCAATGGCATGCAGCCCTTGGTATCCGAGTTGATCGACAGCGGTTACCTCAGCAACACCTTTGATGCCAGCTTTGTGTGGCCGGGCTTGGGGCTGGTGTACCAAAGCTACGCTGGTTCGTTCGACCCCTACAAAGCCGACTACCCCTTGGCCCCGTTCACTTATGCGTCGCTCATCCAAGCGATGTGCAACAGCAAACCGGTGAGCGCCACCAACACCTGCACCACCCCCGAGTTGCGCAGCTTGGTGTTCAACACCCAGCCCTTTGCAGAAAACCCCAACTACTTTGGCATGCGCCGCACAGAGCGGCTTACTTTGATGCGTGAAAACTTGGGAGCCAAGGCCGTGATGTCGTACGACGATGCCATGCAAACCGATGGCCAGTTGTTCGGCTTGGGCAACAAGTTTTTTCTTGACAACCCTTTGGTACGCCATGACAACAGCGCCAGCGCTGGGGCGACTTTCAAAGGCGTGGAAGCCATCTTTGCGCTGCAAAACAACTTCAAACCCAGTGAGGATGCCAAATGAAGCAATTGCCATGTCGCTTCGCTGCTCGCGATGACACGTCTAAAAACGTCTTTGCGAGCGAAGCGAAGCAATCGCCATGTCGCTGCGCTCCTCGCGATGACGATGGCTTCGGCCTGCTGGAACTGATGCTCGCCGCCATGATCGCTGCTGGCATCACCTTGGGCTATTTGTACAACCAGTCCAGGCAAAGCGCCATCAACCAAGCGCAAAGCCAAGCGGGCTACTATCAAATGGTGAGCGATGCGGTGGCCAAATACATGGCCATCAACTACGACCAGCTCAAAGCCATCACCCAACCCCAGACTTGCTCTGAACCGCGACTCTTCACCGACGCCGCCGACGCCACCGCTGCCCCTGCACCCACCGGTTGCGGCATCCAAGCGCTGTTTTTGTCTGGCTCGGCTTCCAGCCCGGTTGCCAATGGTTTGCAACCCACCCTGACCGAACTGAAAACCACCGGTTACTTGGACGTCAACTTCAGCAACAGCTTTTTGTGGCCCACGCAACTCACCATGTACGCTGCTTCTGGCGCTAAAACTGGCTCCAGCTATGCCGCACCTGAATACCGGGTGCAAATACAAGCGTGGTGCAACGGCGCTGCACCCAGCACCGACACGGTTTGTGACAAGCCCGTTCTTCACAGCTTGGTCTACAACGCACAACCGTTTGCCGCCAACACCGACAACAGCTTTGTCAACTTCACACGCTTGGACAGGTTGATGCAAGCACGGACCGCGCTAGGGGCCAATGCCTTTATTTCTTACGACTGGGCATTGAAGAAAGATGCATTGC
>JACCDX010358694.1_pt1 | contig 37174 bp, 29 predicted proteins | sample 7449681 | NCBI WGS metagenome assembly JACCDX01 (sample SAMN15323450, study PRJNA562643) | freshwater metagenome | isolation source: river surface water | place: USA:Blue River Watershed | collected 2017-08-18
AATAAAGCGTTACCTGTGTTGTTAGGAACAAGAACTACTCCCGGATTTTTTACACACAACGTTTGGCCTTCAGCTAATGGTCAATTTGTATATACAACAGATGAGATATCAGGTGCCTATATTGCATCTTACGATATTTCAAATCCATCACAAATAGTTGAAGTAGATAAAACAAGAAATTCTCCCGGTACAGGAGTAATTCCACACAATGTTCATGTTAAAGGTGATTACTTAGTTACTAGTTATTATTCCGATGGTATCGTAATACATGATGCTTCACATCCTAATAACCTTGTTAAAGTTGGTCAATACGATACGTATCCAACACAAACTCCTGGTTTTGATGGGTGTTGGGGAGTTTATCCATTTCTGCCTTCAGGAACTATTTTAGCAGCAGATATAACGCAGGGGCTTTTTATTTTAGGTCCGACGTATGAAAAAGCTTCATATTTGGATGGATTCGTTACGGATTCACAAACAGGTCAACCCCTTTCAGGAGTCGAAGTTCAATTAACAGGAAATGATCAAGTTGAAATCACTCCCGTTAACGGTTACTATGCGACAGGAATCTTAGGAACAGGTTTGTACACGGTTACGTTTTCTAAAGTCGGTTATTATCCAAAAACTGAGTCGGTTGATTTAATTCAAGGTGAGGTGTATACATTACCTGTACAATTAGATCCAATTCCACCTTTCCCCCTCAATATTGAAGTATACGACCTGCAGACAGGAGCTCCGATAAGCAATGCAAAAATAAAACTATATCATCCTTTGATAACACATGAAGGAATCACGAATGGTATCGGTCAAGAAACATTTACACTCTATTATCCTTACCAATACCGAATAGCAGTTGGAAAATGGGGATACAAGGGGGCATGTAATTATGTAAATATTGATGAGACAACCAATACCCTAACATTTAACTTGGAGCAAGGATTTTATGATGATTTTGAGTTTGATTTCGGTTGGACAGTTACTGGAAATGCTGAAACAGGATCATGGGTAAGAGAAAAGCCTTTCATTACCTCCAATACCGTAATTGGAGTTGATGCGGATTTTGATTGTGGAGATGTTGCTTATGTTACTGGGAACCTTGATAATGTGTTTAATCCTGATTTAGACGATGTCGACAATGGTTTTACACAGTTACAATCACCTCAATTTCATGTGAATGGTATGTCATCTCCACACATAAATTTTGCACTTGCCTATTATTGCTTCTATGGTCCGGGACAAGTAGACGATACCTTAACGGTTTTTCTTTCTAACGGTTCTCAACAAGTAAAAATTGATCAAGTTATCCCTCCTCAACAATTTATGAGTTGGTCATACAGAAGCATTCCAATTCCGGCAGGATTTACCGTAAACAACACCTTGCAATTAAAGATAGTAGCTTCTGACTATTCGCCCAATGTAAACGTAACTGAAGCCATGTTTGATTGGTTTTATGTCACGGATTACGATGCCATAGGTCTTGAAGACTTTAGCAAACAATTGCGTTTTTACCCAAATCCAGTTGAGGATATTCTAACCATAGAAAATCTTGATTCTGAATTCCCTATTGAAATTGTGAACACGATTGGTCAAAAAGTATGGCAAGGAAAAGTTAGTGATCCCGTTGAACAAATAAATTGCGGTTTGCTTCAGCCGGGTGTTTATACGCTCAAAAATGGTTCGAATTTGTTTAAATTTATGAAGTTGTAATTAAATACGAGAAACTCTCGAACCTAATATGTAATTTCGTCGTACAAAATAATCATGTCGCCTCAAATTTCGATTGTTGTACCACTCTTAAATGAATCCGAATCTTTGCCAGAATTGCACGAATGGATTGTTCGAGTTATGAATGAGAATCAATTTTCTTATGAAATTTTATTTGTTGACGATGGCAGTAAAGATGACTCTTGGAAAACGATTGAAGCTATTGGAAAACAAAATCCAGCAGTTAGAGGAATAAAATTTCAGCGTAATTATGGGAAATCTGCAGCTCTTCAAAAAGGTTTTGAGGCTGCTTTAGGTGAGGTCGTGATTACCATGGATGCTGATTTACAAGATTCTCCGGATGAGATCCCCGAGCTGTATCGCATGATAAGCGAACAAGATTACGACGTTGTATCTGGATGGAAGAAAAAACGACATGATCCTCTTTCAAAAACGATTCCTACAAAGCTATATAATTGGGCAGCTCGAAGAATTACCGGTATTCATCTTCACGATTTTAATTGTGGATTGAAAGCTTACAAACTTGCGGTCATAAAAAGTATCGAATTGTATGGAGATATGCATCGTTATGTTCCTGCGCTAGCAAAATATGCGGGTTTTTCGAAAATAGGAGAGAAGGTGGTTCAACACCAAGCTAGAAAATACGGCACTACCAAATTTGGATTAAATCGTTTCTTAAACGGTCCATTAGATTTGATGACCGTTGCTTTCATGGGTAAATTTGGTAAGAAACCCATGCATTTCTTTGGGGCCCTTGGAGTTCTTATGTTTTTGATAGGGTTCTCGCTAACTTTCTATTTAGGTATTGATAAATTGTTTATCAATAAATCAGCAAAATTACTAGCAGATCGTACAGAGTTTTTTTTAGCGATTACCTCCATGATTATTGGAGTTCAGTTCTTTTTAGCTGGATTTTTAGCAGAGCTAATTGGACGTAATTCGAGCACACGGAATCATTACATCGTCGAAAAGGAAATATGAAGCTTTGGGAGGTTGACAGGTCATGGACTCTATTTCTTGACCGAGATGGCGTTATAAACGAGCGAAAATTTGGTGGATATATTACCTCTCAGAGTGAGTTTAGTTTTGAAAAAGGAGTGTTGGAAGCATTTTCCATTTTTAATAAAACCTTTGGTAAAATAATAGTGGTTACGAATCAACAATGTATCGCTAAAGGAATTCTATCAACGTATGAATTAGATGGTATTCATAAGTATATGCTCATGCAAATAGAATCTTGTGGAGGAAGAATTGATCGTATTTACAGTGCTCATGAAATCAAAGGAGAACCACCTTTTCATAGAAAACCTTATCCGGCAATGGCCTTGTTCGCTAAGGAGGAATTCCCTTCAATTGACTTTAGTAAATCCATTATGGTGGGTGATACAGATAGTGATATTGAATTTGGCAAGAATCTTGGAATGAAGACAGTATTGGTTTTATCGAAAGAAGAAACCAAATCAACTCCTGACATTAGCATTAAAAATTTAAGTGAATTATGCGCATACTTTTAATCTTATTTCTTATTCCGTTTATTACTTCAGCTCAACTCAATTTAGTTGATAAGAATGGAAAAAAGCAAGGTGCTTGGAAAAAGTTATATCCAGATGGAAAAACACTACAATACGAAGGTCAATTTAAAGATGACAAACCTGTTGGGAAGTTTATTTATTATTCTCCATCAGGAAAGTTGAATGCCGAAATTCTGCATCTCTCTATTGAAAAATCAAAGGCTGTGTTTTACCATGATAATGGACAAATTATGTCAGAAGGTATGTTTCGCAATAAATTAAAAGATTCCTTGTGGTACAATTACTCAAAATTGGGTGAATTGAGTTCAATAGAACCATATAAGTTCAATAAATTAAATGGGATTAAAATTATTTTTTATTTAGAAGGTCAACAAGACAACAAACCTAAAATTTTGAGAAAAGAAAGTTACAAGGATAGTTTACTAAATGGTCCTTATGAATCATTTTTTACGGATGGAAAATTAAAACAAAAAGGTTCGTATTCGGTTGGAGTTCCTTCTGGAACATGGGAAGATTATTCTGTGAAGGGAAAGGTAATAAAAAGATATACTTATAAAAATGGCGTCCTACATGGATGGGTTTATCAATTTGATGACAAAGGAGTCGAAATAAACAAGAGATTTTTCAAAAACGGTTTATTGTTGAAAGAGAAAGAATTAGAAATCTTCCTAAAGGAATGTGAACAAAAGGGTATTGACCCAGAAAATTAGTTTACGTATATTTGTTTATGCGTTTGTTTATACTTCTACTTTTAACAGCTCTAATTTCTTGTAAAAAGCAGGACAATCAAGAAAATTCCTTCATTAAAGTAGATGATTATGCTGGACTTAAAAAAGGTAGATTTATAATCTATGATGCGTTGGAAATCCAACATACACCTGCTAGTTCGACAACTGTATTTTCAGACACTTCTCGATATGAGTTAAAGGTTTTGATTGAAGATACGATATACGATAATTTAGGACGAGTGGCTTGGAAGTACAATCGATATAAGCGATTAAATGCTCAAGAAGCTTGGACATTTAGTGATGTATGGACAACACTTGTTGATGGAAATAACAATGAATTGGTTGAAGAAAACCAACGGATTATCAAATTGAAATCTCCGATTAAAGCCTCTACCGAGTGGAATGCAAATGTTTTCAATAACATAGGGGAGTCTATATTTTCCTATTCCAATATCAATGATCCATTTGTTTTTAATAACCTGAATTTTGACAGTACCGTTACCGTTGTTCAGGCCGATGAGCGTATTTTGATAAAGTACGAGAAAAAAATAGAGGTGTATGCAAAAGGAATTGGTATGATATACAAATACTTTAAAGAGCTCAGTATCGCAAATTTTGATACCCTAAATATAAAAAATGGTAAAGAGCTATACCTTTACCCAAAATCTTTTGGCTTTCAATAATTGAAAAATCGAAAACTTGTTTTTTTTTCTGCATTACCTCCGTATAGAGGGGGAATTGCTCAGTTTAGTGAACGGCTATTAAAAGAGCTCGTCAATTCTTATGATGTAATTCCTTTTACTTTTAAGTCGCAATATCCGAATTGGTTATTTCCGGGAAAAACGCAATTTACAACGAACGTATCGGGTAATCTATTAAGTAAAAGAATTGTTTCAACCTTTAATCCCTTTTCTTATTTTACTTCACTCAAGAAAATAATAAATGAAAATCCGGATATTTTAGTGATAAATTATTGGATGACATTTATGGCTCCAATGTATGTTTTTTGGGCGAAACGTATGCCTGAAAGAACGCTAAGAGTTGCTGTTGTACATAATTTTATTCCTCATGAAAGTCGTTTTTTTGATCGAATATTTAATAATTGGTTTGTAAATAATTTTGATCTTTTTATTGCACTTTCCGCTAAAGTTGAGCAAGATATACTTATAGCGAATCCAAAGGCTAGAGTTTTGCATTTACCCCATCCTTCGTATGATCATTTTCACAACCCGATAGAAACATCAAATGCCAGGAGAGCACTTAAGATTCACGAAGAAAAACACACCCTATTATTTTTTGGAATTATAAGAGATTACAAGGGGTTAGATATTTTAATTCGAGCTTTTTCTTCTCTTCCATCAACATTTCAACTTGTGATTGCGGGAGAAGTATACGGAAATGATGAAGAATATAAGTTTCTTATAAGTCAATCTAAAAATCAACAAATATTTTTATTTAATGAATTCATTTCTGATGATAAAGTGCATCTTTTCTTTTCATCGGCTGATTTATGCGTATTGCCTTATCGTTCTGGAACACAGAGCGGTGTAAAAGCAATTGCAGACCGGATGTTGGTACCCTGTTTAATTTCCAATGTCGGTGGGATAGCTGAAAAAATAGAAAATAACACAGATGGTTACATTTTAGAAGAATTGAATCCTAGTGCACTCGCTGATAAAATAATTGAATTATTTGAAGGAAATTCGTTGCAGAAAGTGAAAGAAACGCTTCTTTTGAAAGAAAAAAAACTAGAATCTTCATGGCACTTTTTTGAAGAAAAGATGAAGGCAAAAATTGAAGAAATTTCGTCTCTAGGTTTTCAAGAGTAAAGTCTTAATTTATTGACAATTTATTTGGCTTTGAAGGAAGTAAATTCTATATTTGCACCCTTGAATTTTAACATAAGAAAAAGACTATGAAGTTGAAAGGATTTTTTTGGGCGTTGACGATAACATTGGTTGCGGTGTGTATTTATCAACTATCATTTACATGGGTTGCGGTAAATATTGAAAACGATGCAGCGAAAGAGGCAGAGGTAAAAGCCAAAGAATTACAAAAGAAAGCAAAGCAAACAGGAGACAGTGCCTTACTTCCGAACGGGGTTTATGCGCATTTTAATCAACCCGACGGGATGGATATTGCGAAGGCAGCTTTTGTAAATGAAATCCTGAAAAATAAGGCTAAAGAAGAAGTATTTCTAGGAACTGAGTTTGCTGCTGTAAAAAGAAGAGCATTAGCGTTTGGTCTTGACCTTGTGGGTGGAATGAGCGTAACTATGGAGGTGTCCGTTCCCGAATTGATTCGATCCAATGTAGCCAATCAACGAAATATTGAATTCATTAAAACTTTTGATCAAGCAAATAGTAGGTTGATGAACGGAGAGGAGAATTTCCTAGACATTTTTGTGGACGAATACAAGAAAACGAGTAATGGCAAGCCACTTAATAAACTTTTTGCAGGATCTAAATTCAAAGGAAAAAAGGATGATGAAATTGTAGCTTATTTTCAAGATGTAATTGATAATTCTATTGACCGAGTTGAAATGGTACTTGAAAAACGTATCAATCAGTTTGGTGTTGCTCAACCGAATATTCAAAAAGATGCACAAAATAATAGAATTTACATTGAATTACCTGGTGTGCAAGATGAAGCGACAGTGGCAGAAAAATTAAAATCAACTGCTAATCTTGAATTCTACGCTTTGTATGCCAAACCAGACTTAGGAAAGCAATTTGAAGAGGCAGACCGAGTTTCGCGACAAAAAGAAAAATCACTTGCTGAATTAGAAAAGGAAGATACCTTGAACCTAGATAAAGCCAAGGGTGCAGGTAAAGGTTTGTTCGACTACTTGAAGATTGAAAATATGGGTGGTCCGATCGGTTACGTCGCTCAGAAAGATAAATATGTGGTAGAAACTTTATTGAAAAGAAATGATGTTTCGCGATCTTTCTCATCAGATATGAAGTTAATGTGGTCTGCTAAGCCAGAAAAAATTGGCGATACGGGAAAAGAAGGTTTTTTCTTGTATGCGGTTGAAGTTCCTAAAGATAGAGAAGCTGAAGTTAGTGGAAAGGATGTAGATAAGGCCTCCCAAGGATATGATCCTCAGACAGGGAAAATCACTGTTGATCTTGAAATGACTGATGAAGGTGCGGTTAATTGGTCCAAAATGACCAAAAAGAACATTGGAAAACCTGTTGCTATTTCAATGGACAACGTGGTATATAGTGCACCAGTGGTGAATGAAGTTTTAAGTAAGAAATCTCAAATTTCTGGAAACTTTTCATTCGAAGAAGCTAAAGATTTAGCAGGACTGCTTAACGGAGGTTCATTACCCGTTCCGTGTATAATTGTTGAAAAAACAAAGGTTGGACCTACTATTGGAGAAGAGAATACACGTGCAGGATTAATTTCATTTGGTATAGCACTATTGGTGGTATTTGTTTACATGTATTTTTATTATGGTAAAGCGGGAATTGTTGCTGATATCGCCCTTTTTGCAAACATGTTGTTCATTTTCGGAGCTCTTGCTTCTTTTGGCGCTGTGTTAACGTTGGCAGGGATAGCAGGTATCGTTCTTACCATTGGTATGGCAGTAGATGCCAATGTACTTATCTACGAACGTGTGCGTGAAGAACTTTCAAATGGAAAAGATCAAGAATCTGCTTTGAACGCAGGTTTTAGTAAAGCGCTTTCGTCTATTATCGATGCAAATGTTACTACCTTGTTAACGGCAATCGTCTTAAAGATTTTTGGAACTGGACCAATTGAATCATTTGCAACCACTCTAATCATTGGTATTTTTTCATCCGTATTTTCAGCAGTAATCATTTCAAGATTGATTTTCACTTGGATGATGGGTAGGAAACAATCTATTTCATTTTCTTCTAAACTGACAGAGAATGCCTTCAAAAACATTAACATCAATTTTGTCGATAAAAGAAAGTTGGCTTATTTAATTTCAGGAGCTCTTGTGGTTGGTTCGATTATTCTTGTTATGACAAAAGGCATCAATCAATCTGTTGAATTTTCGGGAGGTAGAACGGTACCTGTAACATTTGAAAAATCAGCTTCCGATCAAATCGAAAAAATCAAAGAGGACTTGGCAACTACAATGCCTGGAGCATCAATCGAGGTTAAAACTAAGTCCTCAAATAACGTAGTGGAGATAACTACGAATTATTTATTATCCGATCCAGAAGGTGAAGCAAAGGTTAATAAAGCATTGAAGGATGGTTTGGCACTTTCCGAATCTGAATTAGGTAAAGCCAAAATAGATTTTGAAAATGACCGTTACGTGTCATCGAATGTTGCAGATCAAATCAAAAGTAGTGCGGTCATCTCCATGTCGATATCATTGGCCATAATCTTCCTTTATATTTTTATACGATTTGGTACATGGCAATATTCATTAAGTGCAATTATCGCATTGTTTCATGATGTTATGATTGTCCTAGGTATATTTTCTTTATTCAATGGAATATTACCTTTCAATATGGATATGGATCAAGCCTTGGTGGCAGCATTACTGACGGTGGTGGGGTATTCAATTAACGACACCGTGGTAGTCTTCGATAGAATTAGAGAAGATTTATCTTGGAAAAAAGATGCAGATTTCAAAGGGGAAATTAATGGCGCATTAAATTCGACCTTGTCCAGAACGTTAAATACATCGTTTACAACAATCATAGTTTTGGTTATTATATTCTTTTTTGGAGGTACGGCTATTAAAGGATTTATATTTGCTTTACTCGTGGGAATCGTTGTGGGAACTTATTCCTCATTAATGATTGCGACTCCTTTATTGGTAGACTTTACCAAGAAAATCACTGTTAAGAAGTAATACTGAGGATTTTTAATTAATCGAAAGAGGTGCTGTAAGGCACCTCTTTTTTTTTGAATAGTTATTCCAAGAAATAGTAGAGATATCATCATATAAAATAAGTAGATAATATTACTAAAGTATTTTATGTCTTTGAATAGAGTTTAATCTTTATTTGATTTTACATTTTCTATTAAATCAGTATAATCTTTAAAGAGTAGAGGAGTGATTAATATTTAACATTAACTTCTTTTATTGGTCAATATTCTTGGAAGTATAAGATAAATGGACTTCATAATATTTTATATGGGGATTGTACTTTAATTAAAGTAAACTTATATAACCTCAGGAAATAAAAAAAGCTGCCATTGGCAGCTTTTTAAAAGTAATTAGTCCCGTTATTCTTTAATAAATTGTTTGATTTGTGCTGAATTTAGTTGATAAACACCTAAATAATAGGTTCCGGCGGCCAAACGTCGACTCATTTCAATCGTTTGTTTTATCTCACCATTTGTAGGTTTAAGAATAAACTCTGAAACAACTTGCCCACTAATATTGAATAATTTGCAACTAACATTTTCATTGGATAAACCAGTTATATGTAATTCAAAAATCCCTTTGTTCGGATTAGGATACAAATTAATAATATTAAAAGAATCTAACTGCTCATTTCCAGCAAGCTCATCCACCACTACTTGAATACTCGAAATACAACCATTGGCATCTTTTACATAACACGTGTAAGTTCCTGGTGCTAAATTCGAAAATAATGATCCTGAGTAATAGTTTGTTCCGTTAATGCTGTATGTGTAAGGTGACAAACCTCCATTTGCAGACATTGTAATTGAACCCGTTGAAGTACCAGATGGTGCGCCTATCGACACTCCCGAAGCCACTAGCAAGTTAGGCTCTGTAATTGTTGTTGAAAAGGTTTGAATACATCCGTTAGCATCTTTTACTGATATGGTATAATTTCCTGCAGAAAGATTATTTACCGTATTTTGAGGATAAAAATTTATACCATCTATGCTATATTGATAGGAAGGCGTTCCCCCTGTAGCTGTTGCCGTAATTTGTCCGTCAGCGTTTCCGTTACATGTTATCATCGTTGGTTGAGCATTCACTGAACTCTGAGATGGTTGAGTTATAGTAAGTGTTGTTTGTCCCGAACAACCATTTGCATCTTTAGCGTATAAGGTATAGGTACCAGCTCCAATATTAGTGAACTGATTTGACGATTGATAACTTGTCCCATTAATTGAATAGGTGTAACTTGTTTGTCCACCTGAACCTGTCACAGTAATAGTTGCATTTTGATTCCCATAGCACAAAATTGAGCTAGTTTGAGTTGCAGAGGCTATAACATTGGAAGGTGTTGAAAGCGTAAACGATCCTGTTCCTGAGCAACCGATGTTATCTACAATTGTGTAAGAATATGTTCCAGGAGCCAAATTTGAAAATGTAGCTGAACTTTGAGGAGTTCCATTATTCAAAGAATAAGAAAACGGCGCAGTTCCTCCAGTTGCAACTAATGTCACTTGTCCAGAGTTTGTTGTACAAGTTGGTTGAGTGTTAATAGTAGAATTTACTGTAACTCCACCACCACCACCAACAGTTACTGTTAATGTTTTCGTGTCATTACAGGTATTTTCATCAGGAGAGGTTCCATTTACTGTAGTTGTATTAACGGTCACTGTATTTGCCCCATTAACTAAACCTGTAACATTTATAAAAATTGTATCCAAAGAATTAGTTGTATTCAATTGAGTAGAAGTGTAGTTTACATTTGTTAAGGCTCCATTTCCCAATTGCCAATTAATTACACCACTGGTAATTGCAGTAGTTCCTACATTCTGTATAATCACTCCCAATTGAGTAGATGACCCACAAATGTTTCCTGGTGTAACCTGAAAAATACCTGCAATAGTTGCGTCTTTTGCATCAGGATTCATCCTAATTGCAATATTTCTTGTTTTTGTACCACTCGAAGAGTAAACCCCTGTATAATAAAATGTTTCTCCATCAAAATCATCAATACACATGTGATGATAGTCTCCCCATCGGGTATCACCTGTTTTTGCGGTTGTCCCAGAGATTAGAGTTGTTTCAGTCATGGTCATTGTGTTCAATGGATCGCAAGCTTTTCTACCAGTCATTTTAATTGACGGAAAATCTCCTGAAGTATTTGACGAAGTAGAATATGCCATTATGATATTTCCCCATTTATCAATATTAATAGCCGGCATCCAACGACTAGTTCCCGTTCCAGGAGCGTAAGTGCCTTCTTGATATTTTATCCAAGTTGCAGTTGTGACGCCAGGGTTTCGTCTCAATTCTATCCAACGAACTCCTGATCTGTCTGCACCGTCTACATCAGTCGATAAACAGAGTACCATAGCTTGATGCGTATCAAAAACTCTCATTGGTGCCTTGTACATTACAGTCTCTCTAAGTGGATCTAATGTATTGGTGGTACCCGGTTGTTTTATACAAGCAAAACTGGTTAGACCACATAATTTAGAATCTATCTCCGCAATTGAAATGTCTTGTATTTTTGCTACAGTAGCAGTATTATTTGTCCAGTTTATGGTCATTTCCCACAATTCAATCCAATCGTTTGTTCCACTGTCAGGCGTTCCGTTCGTATGAGATTCATCATCTCTATGTCTTACAAAAAGTGGCTTCATTCCTGTTGGTGCTGGATTGTCACCTTCGAGATCTACTGGAGTTATGGATTGAAAACCAAAACCATTTAATGAATAGCCAATTGCAATTTTTATAAAGGGTGAAGTTCCTCCTGTCAACAATGTGGATAATTTCATAGCATACGTTGTAGGAGGTCCACCTTCATTTGTTGTGACTAAAAATGCATCGGAAGCTTGACAAAAACTCCATTTTGGATAGTCAGGGAATTGGGTACATGTGAACGTATACGTCCAATATGCTCCTTGAGGATTACTAGTTTGAGAAACGTGTACAATGAGTTTATTTCCTGAAGAAGAGAACTCTGTAAGAAACCACTTTCTGGCCGGTTTGTAATACAACACTATCGGATCACCGAGACCTGCCTGACCTCCTAGTGTTTGCATCGTGTATGATGTGTTCCCAACTGTAGCACCAGTATTTTTATTCATAATGCGATAAACAGCGCCACCACCAGAGTTTGTAGCCTGAATATAATACAAACTATCAGCCTCTCCGGATGGGTCTGGAGGCGACATGTTGGAACCTAATCCTTGCACATCCCAAAGTTTTGTTGCTGCCGCTATTTTTTCTGTAGACTCATGTTGCTGCCATGCCCAATCGGGATTATGGGTATTTGTATTATCAACTTCAATTAGATCTCTTCCTTTGAAATTAGGTTTAATCACTTGATTCTTTGGCTGAACCAAACTTGCTGGTGCAGGAATCATGTAACTAATTGTTGGGGTCACATTGCCCATAAATTCAGATTGCTGAGCAAAGGAGAAGGCGATGGAAAGAACGCCAATTCCGGAGAGAATAAGTTTTTTCATAGTTTTAATTTAGCGAAGTGAAGTTAAGAAAAATCAATAAAAATTGAATTAATTTCGTTGTAAATAACATCGCTATGAGTTATAAAGTTTTTCTTTCTCCAACAAAAAACATAAATTCTTTACCTTTTCGTTATGAAGTTGTTTCAAATCCCTATTTTAGAAAGGAGGCAAAATACCTTGTAGATCAGTTAAAAAAGAAAAAACTAAGTGAATTGGTTGAGCTTATGCATATTTCTGAGGAGTTAGCCAAGTTGACCTATGAACGATTTAATAAATGGAAAATGAATCCTGAAGACGCATTATCTTTTCATGCAATCGAAATGTATGCAGGGGAGGCATTTAAAGCTTTTGATTTTCAATCGATAGAAAGTAATAATTACACGAAACTTCAAAACAATTTGTTTATATTATCGGGACTATATGGTATTCTAAAACCATTTGATATTATTACTCCTTATCGACTTGAAATTGGACTATCTTTTGCTCCGTCCCATGAAAAGAAGAACTTATATGCTTTTTGGCAAGAGAAAATTCATCAGTATTTAATGTCAAATCTTGTCGAAAATGACGTTTTGGTAAATCTGACTTCACAGGAATATTCGAAAGTTTTAGATTTCAAAAATCTTGGTTTTCGTAGAATCACACCCAACTTTAAGGAGTTTAACAACGGAAATTATAAGATGGTGATGATGTATGCTAAAAATGCGCGAGGTAAAATGGCCAGGTATATTTTAGATAACGATATTCAAAATGACGAAGATTTAAAACGTTTTCAAGTGGATGGATATTCATTCGATGAAAAAAACTCTTCACACTCCGAGTGGTTATTTGTTAGATAGAAGAGAACTCATCCCCTTTTTCAAGAATATCCCAGGTGTGATCGGCTAGCAATTTAACTGTAGCAATGAAAATTAGGTGTTGACCTGATTTTCCCCATTGTGTCGGACCCACCATTGACAACAAAAAAGAACCTTGTTCTCTACGGTATAAGTGATAAACATGATTAATAAATGGCTCAAATCGTATTTCGGCTTTGTAAATAAACTCGGAAATTTGTTTTCTTTCTTGTAATTTCTTTGCTTGCTCTGCCAATAAATGCATCTGCTCATAAATCTGACCAAGTTGCATGTCAGTTTGATGCTCCATCGCGTTCAACGCTCGACTTTTAATTTTTCCTTGATCTTCCGGTTTGATTAATGCACTTCCCGAATGGTGTCCATATTCTAAGGAATGAGGATTTAAAGCGATTTTGTCGGGGTCAATTGGATTAACAAATTCTTTATTTTCAGCTTTTTTTTCTTTACTCATTTACACTTGATTAGCGAGAATGTACCCGACCTCCGAACCAATGGCGACTCCCATTCCACCCATTCTAACACCACAGTAGACATTATTGTTCACTTTTTTAATAATAGGCTTCTTTTCTTTTCCAATACCCATAATTCCTGACCAAAAATAATCTACTGCTATCTCTTCGCTAGGAATCAATTTTTCGTTTAATAGATTCATTAAATAGGATTGTATTTGTGAGGTATTTTTAAATTCATTTGATCGTTCTTCTGAAAAATTCAAATTTCGACCGCCACCTAGAAGTATTCGGTTTTCGATGTTTCTAAAGTACGTATACCCTTTATCAATATGAAATGTGCCTTTAATGTTAAGATTGGCTATTGGTTTTGTTATTAGTACCTGTGCTCTAGCTGGCTCAACTTCATCATCCTCTAAAAATTGATTCGCAAAACCGTTCGTACAGATTAGAACTTTTCCTGCATTAATTTGGCCATAACTAGTTTGAATAAAAGTGCTTGTGGAGTCATAATTTAGTCTGTCAGCATTGATTCCAAATAAGACATGAATATCTTCACTTATCACACGTTTATAGAGATGATGTATGAGTAAATTTGTGTGAAGACTTCCCTCCAGCCTATTTTTATAGGCAGTGTAAAAACCATTAAATCCAAATCGATTTATAGATTCACGCTCTTCTGTATAAACTTCTTTGTGCCCAGTTATTTTATAGGTGTTTTCGTTTAGGTAGCGTATGAAATTGGGGTCTAATTTCTCAGTTTCTTCAGTTATTAAATCCCAAGAACCACATTTTTGATATTGGATTAGTTCTTTTGGTATTAATGAGAAAAGACGTTGTAATCCTCGAAATCTTAGTTCAACGGTTTCCCAAACTTTATCCTCAGGAATTGTTTGTAAGTCATCGTTTAATTCTGTGGGGCTTCCAAAACAAGCGAATCCGGCATTTTTCGTGCTTGCACCAGTGGGCAAATAACCGCGTTCAACGATTACTATTTTTGCGTTTTTGTAACGTTCTCGTAAGTAAATAGCAGTAGACAATCCAACAATTCCTGCTCCAATAATCAAAAAGTCTATCTGTTCGAAATAGAACTTTTTTTCCCAATAGCTTAACTGATCAATTTGAAGCATTTTTTTTGTTCGCCTTTTTTAGCGAAATTCGTAACAAAATTAGTGTAATTCACTATAATAGTTTAAATGATTTTAAAATGAAGCACTTACTTATATTGTTTCTTATTTTTTGTTCAGGTATTTTTTATTCTCAAGAAATAGTTACAATTTCGATTCAAGGATATGTAAAGAATTATTCGACGAAGGAAAATTTATTTGGTTCAACCATATATATTGTTCAGAATGGAAAAACTATTGCAAAAGCTGTTTCTGAATCAAATGGAACCTATGTGGTAACAGGTAAAGTTAAAGTCTCGATACCATTTGACGTTTTGACCTCAAAGCCAGGATTCAGTTCTAAAAAAGTTTTAGTGGATTTAAAATCATTGAAACTAAAAAATGCAAATCAAACTACACTTCAATTGGTTGAAGAGCTAACTTTCGAGTTGTATGAGAATCGTCCTAATGTTGACCTATCTTTCACAAAAAATGAGTACGCAGAAAAATTTAATTGGGATCAAGAAAAATTTGTAGCAGTGCCAGAAGGAAGGCAAAGCCAAATGAACAGTCAGGTTGATTTAGCTTACGATAGGGCAAAAAACAGCAATGTAAAATTAAATGCAGCGGACAGCACCAAACAGGCGCAAAACGATGCAAATATTGAAACACAAATCAAAACTACTTTAGCTCAAGCCGATCAATTTGCAAAAGCAAATAAACATGCAGATGCAATTGCAGCATACGCCCAAGTTCAGACGCTGGTTGCAAAAGCGTACGACCAAAAGAAGTTTAACAATTACATTGCAACAGCTAGCGCAGGAGCACAATCAGCAAAATCAAAACAAGATGCAGAAGATTTGGCTTTTAATGGTCAACTTCAAATTGCCAAGGATAAAATTGCTTTAGGGCGTTCGGGTTTGACTATAGCGAATAGCGCATTGAATTCTGTACCTATGAAGAGTAGAGCTACAGATCCAGAAGTAATAGCATTGAAAGATCAGATTTCAAAATTGCAGCAATATTATAAGGACATGGATGCCGCATATAAGATTGTGAAATCTAAAAAAAATAACGCAGGTGCTTTGTCAGCATTACAAAATGTTTTTTCTACTGCTACGGCAAATAGCAAGTTTACTCTTTCTTCTGAACTTTCTCAATTAAAGAAATCTATTGATTCATTGAATTTAATTTTAAATCCTTCAAATAACCAAACAGTTGTAAATAATACCACAACTCCAACGGGAAATAAATTAAGTGCACCTGCACAAAAATCTTCTGGTAATGCCAAGGATGCCTTCAATAATTTAGACAATACGACTAAAACTAACACTGCCTCTAAACAGGAACAAATGGAAAATGCGGTGAATGAGGTTAGTTATGAAAATTCAATGAATAAAAAATTGAATGAAGCACGTGCGAGTGATGATGTGAAAGAGGTCAACAAATGGAAAGACGACAAAGATCAGTTGATTTTGAAGGAAGACACATTAGCTGAGCTCAGACAATATCAGATGGAAGATGCGCGACAAAAAAACGAATACGAAAAATACAAATTGGACTCTTTAAGTTTAGAAAAAACATATGTGCAAGCTAATCAATTACAGCAATTGCAAATAGATAAAGAAGTACACGATAAAAATGAAAAAGAAAATCTTGCTTTAGTTCACCAAAGGCAAAAAGAAATGGTTGATCAACACATAGATCAAACACAAATGCAACGCGAAGAAGATATTATAAAGCAACGTTTGCGACAATCGGATATGGAAACAGCAAAAAATGAAGTTGAGACAGCGTTGTATTTAAGTAACACGGAAAATAGAAAAAAAGAGGAGCAGCGTATGTACGATCAACAAAATATTGCTGCTGACAAGCCAGTTCTTAGAAATCAACCAAATTACTTGGCAGATTCAAATGGAAATATTTATGCAAATGACTCGACATACGAAGAGGTATATGAGTTGAAAAATGAGCAAGGCTTTGTAGAAACTGTAATAATCAGAAGAATTGTTGTAGATCATTATGGATATGGCGTAGTATACGAACAAACAAAGAATGCCCAAGGAAAATCCTCTTACACGAGAAATGGTTTTTCGATAACAGAATTTGAATGGCAAAATGAGTCGAGAAGAAAGTCTCCCTATAAAAAGTAGCTGTTAAATAAGCGGTGTGCGTAACTATTTTAGCTAACTGATTTCTTTTTTTTTAATGGTAGTATTTTCGTTCTAAATAAATTAGAAATGCACGTACATTTTATAGCCATTGGCGGAAGCGCTATGCACAATTTAGCCATTGCCTTAAGTCGTAAGGGAGTTAAAGTCACAGGTTCAGATGATGAAATTTTCGAACCATCTAAATCGCGATTAGAAAAACAAGGAATTCTTCCAGTTCAACTTGGTTGGGATGCTGAATCTATCACTTCGTCATTAGATGCAGTTATTTTAGGTATGCATGCGCGTGAGGACAATCCTGAACTTCTAAAAGCAAAGGAATTGGGTTTAAAGATTTTCTCTTATCCCGAGTATTTATACGAACAAAGTAAAAATAAAATACGGATTGTCGTTGGTGGAAGTCACGGAAAGACCACTATCACATCCATGTTGTTGCATGCAATTAATAAACTTCAAATTGACGTTGATTACATGGTGGGTGCCCAACTTGAAGGTTACGATTGTATGGTCAAATTAAGCGATTCTGCTAAATTTATGATTTTGGAGGGAGATGAATACCTAAGCTCTCCTATCGATAGAAGACCAAAGTTTCACTTATATAAACCGCATGTTGCCATAATAAGCGGTATCGCGTGGGATCATATTAATGTTTTTCCAACTTTTGAAAATTATGTGTCTCAATTTGAAAAATTTTGTGAATTAATTGAACCCAATGGCAAATTAATTTTTAACCAAGAAGATTCAGAAGTTGCGAAGCTTGGAAATAAATATGCTTCAAAAATCCAAACTATTTCGTATCAAACTCCTGAATTTGAACCAAGTGAAAACGGAACAATTGTTAGTTGGAATAAAAAACAGTATTCATTATTAGTTTTTGGTCCACACAATTTGCAAAACTTAATTGGGGCGATGCGTCTCGCAGAATCAATGGAGATTTCTAATCATGATTTTTTAAATGCGATGTCGGATTTTACTGGTGCAGGTAAACGGCTTCAAAAGGTTATTGAAAAATTTACCTTTACCATGTTTAAAGATTTTGCTCATTCGCCTTCAAAATTGAAAGCAACAACAACTGCAGTGAAACACCAATATGAAAGAAGAAAACTAATAGCTTGCATGGAGTTACATACTTTTTCATCCTTGAAAAAAGAATTTTTACCGCATTACAAAGACGCAATGAATAAAGCGGATCATGCCTTGGTGTATTTTAATCCTAAGGTTGTTGCGCACAAGAAATTAGAACCTATAAGCGAAGGTCAGGTATTAGCAGGGTTTGGTGGAAATGTTAAGGTCGTTACTTCCACCGAAGAAGTATTTCAATTTATAAAACAATTTGATTTAAAAAATAGTGTGTTATTGATGATGTCTTCTGGTAATTTTGATGGCATAGATTACGACCAATTTGGAGAGGAGTTATGCGCTACAGTATAGCCTTCATTACTTTTTTGCTCTTTTCTTGTCAGGTAACCAAACCTGATTTCGTTAGTCAACCCAAGGAAATAATTCCATTATCTAGTTTCGAAAACAGTAATCTAGAGGTCGCAGTAGCTTTATTTGATATGAAGTATGAGAAATGGTATTTCTACAATGAAAAACAGTTAAAAACCAGATATTCTCCTGCTTCAACGTTTAAAATTCCAAATTCAATAATTGGACTGCAAACGAGAGAGGTAAAATCTATCGATGAAATTTGGAATTGGGACAGTATCGTTCGACAAAATGAGCATTGGAATAAAGATCATTCCATGAGCTTAGCGTTTAAAAACTCTACAGTGTGGTACTATCAAAGGCTAGCCAAAATAATTGGCAAAAATCGAATGACGCATTATTTGAATAAATTCAATTACGGCAATCAGCAAATAGGGGATAGCGTACATCAGTTTTGGCTAAATGGCAATTTACTAATTAGTCCACTTGAGCAGCTAACATTTCTTTATAAATTAAAGTCTAAAAAATTAGATCTTCGTGAGGAGGTATACGATCAGTTGAAAAAAATTATGTTTGTAGAGAATTTTGAAGGAGCTAGTCTATATGCTAAGACAGGTTGGGGTTTTGACGGTAAACAAGATATTGGTTGGTATGTCGGGTATTTGGAGAAAAACAATAATACTTTCCTATTTTCTACGTTAATTTTAAGTGATGATTTTGAGAAGGTTGAAAATTTTGGATTAAAAAGAATTGAAATAACCAAAAAAGCATTTCAATTGGCGAGAATTATTCCCTAATTTCTGAAAACAATTCGTCTATAAATTAATGAAATGATAAGGGAATTTATAGCACTAAAAATAGTAAGTCCTAAAAGGGTAATGACCATTGTAAATTTAGCACTATACATCATTTCAGTATTGTTCATCATCAACTTCTTAATCTCCTGATCCGATTTATTGGAGAGGTCTTCGTTCGCGTTTTTCAGATCTTTTAAATTATCAGGATCATTTAACTGATGCTCCATATAATCTAATTTGCTTTGCGTATAATCTGGAAAAATATGCTGATAATAAAAAAATAAAAAGACGCCTACTACAATGGTGTATGGTAGACCTGCAGACATCCCATTTTTAACATCATTAAGAAAATTGCTATCTACCTCATATCGTTTAATTTGAAAGAGTGAATAGGATATCGCTGCTGTAACTAAGAACATATTAATGAAGACGAATGGTTTAATTTCATACAACGACCATTCTAAGGGGAGGCATATTAATTTTATCGCAATGAAAATTAGTGCAGCGAGTAATCCAACTTTAACGGGAAGCTTCATTTTAGCTATTCATTGAAACTAAAAACTCTTCATTGGAGAGCGTATTTTCCATGTGTGATTTAAGGAATTCCATTGCTTCAACAGGGTTCATATCGGCAATGAATTTTCTGATTAACCACACGCGCTGAAGTACATCCTTTCCAACTAATAAGTCTTCTCTTCTTGTACCTGATGCCGTAATGTCAATTGCTGGATAGATTCTTCTATTGGAGATCTTACGATCCAATTGAAGTTCCATGTTTCCTGTTCCTTTAAATTCCTCGAAAATCACCTCATCCATTTTCGAACCGGTCTCCGTAAGTGCCGTGGCCAATATTGAAAGTGAACCACCATTTTCGATTTTTCTTGCAGAACCGAAGAAACGTTTCGGTTTATGTAGCGCATTTGCATCCACACCTCCAGACAAAACTTTCCCTGATGCAGGAGAAACTGTATTGTATGCTCGGGCTAGTCTCGTGATGGAGTCTAAAAGTATACAAACATCATGGCCACATTCAACCATTCTTTTTGCTTTTTCAAGAACCATATTCGCAACTTTTACGTGTCTTTCGGCCGGTTCATCAAAAGTAGACGCTATGACCTCTGCTTTAACGCTTCTCGCCATATCCGTAACTTCCTCTGGACGTTCATCGATCAAAAGAACTATCAAATAAGTTTCAGGATGATTTGCGGCAATAGCATTGGCCACATCCTTCAATAACATTGTTTTTCCTGTTTTCGGTTGCGCTACAATCATTCCCCTTTGTCCCTTTCCAATTGGAGCAAATAAATCCATTACACGTGTCGAAAGTGTTTCCTGTTTATGCCCCGTCAATTTAAATTTTTCATCTGGGAAAAGTGGCGTTAAATACTGAAAAGGAACCCTATCGCGGATGTAAGAAGGATCTCTACCGTTTATAGATTCTACTTTAACGAGCGGAAAATATTTTTCACCTTCTTTAGGGGGACGAATGGTACCCTTAACTGTATCACCTGTTTTTAAACCAAACAACTTGATTTGATTTTGAGAAACATAAATATCATCTGGAGAAGGCAGATAGTTATAATCCGATGATCTCAAGAAACCATAACCATCTTGAATTACTTCAAGAACACCTTCTGCAGATACAATTCCGACCAAGTCATAATTTTCTTCTACTTTTTGAATAGCCTGAGCTTCTTCATTTCTTGAAGGCTTTTGATGTTGATGTTTTGGTCGTCGTGCGTCAACATCTTTTAATTCGTTTTCTTCCGGTACGCTTTCTTCGGCTGTGGTTACTGAATGGACTTCGTTTTGAATCTTGTCGTATTGATTATCTTGTTCAACGATTGTAGAATTCTCAGTACTTTCGAAAAGATCCTGTTGATTTTCTATTACGTTTTCTACTTCCTCTTTCGCTGGTTTTCTAGGACGTTTTCCTTTAACATTATCAGAAGAAGTTTGAACGCTGTTTGTAGGTTCTGTTGATTTTACCTCATTTACAGGTTCACCGGTAATGAGTAAAATGAGTTCATCTTTTTTGAGATTTTCAAAATTGGAAAGACCTATTGTTTGTGCAATAATTTTTAAGTCTGCAAGCTTTTTTTCCGCTAAGGCTTTTTTATCCATGTAAAGTTTTTGATTTTTTAAGGAAATTGGGGAGAATTAGATACCGTTTAATCGGTAATTTCAACGCAATGTTAAGTAAAAGATTTTAAATGACAAACATAAAACCCAAAAAACTAGGTTTTTCTTTTTTTCTTCTTTGCAGCAGGAAATAGTATGTTGTTTAAAATCAATCTATAACCTGGTGAATTGGGGTGTAAATTAAGATCGGTGATAGGATCACCAACAAAATGTTGATAATCCTCAGGGTCGTGTCCGCCGTAAAAAGTCCAAGTACCTTGCCCCAATTCGCCGTGAATATAACGCGCGGTTCCAGCAGCCTTGTTTTCTCCTAAAATAAGAACATTTGGCTTAATGAATTCTTTTCTAAAATCAGTTGTTTGACCCATGAATCCTTGTACCACGTCAGTGTGACATTGTGTAAGCATGGTAGGTACAACATCCCATTTGGCAGAAAAATCAAAGAGCGTAAACTGATCTATGGCCTCCGTAATAACACGAGAATTTCTTAAATCTGTCGCATCGATATCTGAATATTCATAAATCATAGGGTCTTTGATAATATGAAAATCTTTAAATGCAAATGTTTGATTAAAATCTAATTTCTGCTGTGCTTTCGGGTCAGAAGGGTCTCCATCGAATACAGATTCACAAATATCGACACCTTGAGCAGCTAGTGCAATATCGTAGCTATCTGTTCCGCTGCACATTGTAAAGAGAAATCCTCCTCCAAGCACAAAATTCTTAAGTCCTTGAGCGACAGCTAATTTCATTTGTGATACTTTGCTGAAACCTAGCATTTTTGCATCGCGTTCAGCAATTTCAATTTGTTCTTGGTACCAAGATTGATAACGAGCTGAGGAATAAAACTTGCCGTATTGCCCTGTAAAATCCTCATGATGTAAGTGTAACCAATCGTACTTTGGCAAAACACCCATTACAATTGCGGAGTCATATATTTTGTCATATTTAATTTCCGCATATTCCAGCACTAAGGTAACGGCATCGTCCCAAGGTTGTTTGTTTGGAGGAGTGTAAACGGCAATTTTTGGAGCCTTTTCCAATTGCACAATTTCCATATTAACCTCTGGATCAGCAATTTGATTTCGAATTGCATTAACTTGTCCATCGGTCAATACTTCGTAACTCACATTTCGGATGATGAGTTCTTCTTCTATTGCTCGAATGTTCGGTATAAGAAAAGAACCACCACGGTAATTTAGGAGCCACTCAATAACTACTTGATTTTCTAGGGTCCAGTAGGCGAGACCATAAGCCTTTAAATGGTTCTTTTGTTGTTGATCCATTGGAACAAGAATCTGAGTTGCCTTAGATACTTGAATGGTAAAGGAGAGAATAAATAAGATAAAAAGAATTCTCATTGCTTAAAACGGTGTTTCTTCAATCCCGAATTTATCAAAATCCTCGCCAGAATCATCCCGCACGTCCATTTTACTTTTAACAGTATACGTCATTTGTTCAGAATCAAATCCTGCATTAACTTTCAATGGAGCGGCAATATCCATTTCCGGCACTTCGTTGAGATTCTCAAAGCGCGCGTATTCAGGAACAAATCGTAATCTTACTCTATCGAGCGCACCATTTCGGTGTTTGGCTATAATTATTTCACCGACTCCTTGGTTTGCGTTACCGTCATCATCTTTGATAATTCCGTAGTACTCCGGTCGATAAATAAATGAAACGATATCAGCATCTTGTTCAATAGCGCCAGATTCACGTAAATCCGAAAGTTGAGGTCGCTTGTCTCCACCACGTTGCTCAACAGATCTACTTAACTGTGCTAGCGCAATAATTGGAACATTTAATTCCTTCGCGATTTCTTTGATGGATCTTGAAATAGTCGAAATTTCTTGTTCTCTGTTTCCTCCTCCTTTACCATCTTTTGCTGACATTAATTGTAAATAGTCGATGATAATGAGGTCGATGTTATGTTGTGCTTTTAATCTCCGGCATTTGGCTCTAAAATCAAAAATACTGATACCAGGAGTATCGTCTATGAAAATCGGAGCTGTTGCCAGTTTGCTAATTCGAGAATGTAATTGTTGAAACTCGTAGTCTTTCAGGTCACCTTTTCTTAATTTTTCAGCGCTAAGCCTTGATTCGCTTGCAATTAGACGTTTAACTAACTGCACCGAGGACATTTCCAAAGAAAAAACTGCTACTCCCATACCATAATCGACAGCAGTGTTTCTAGCCATAGATAGAACAAACGCAGTTTTACCCATACCCGGTCTTGCTGCCAATACCACCATATCAGAACGTTGCCAACCAGAAGTAATTTTGTCTAATTCGAAAAAACCAGTTGGTACACCGGAAATACCATCGCTGTTTTGAGCTGCTTTTTCTATTTCTTGAATTGCTTCCCGCACTACATTTTGCATTGAAGCAACTTGCTTACTCATGTTGTTTTCAGCAATTTGAAATAAACCGGATTCCGCACTATTCAATAAGTCAAATACGTCTTGCGTTTCGTCATAGGCATCACGAATAATCTCACTGCTTACGCGAATCAATTCGCGTTTAATATATTTTTCCGCGATGATTCTTGCATGAAATTGAATGTGCGCAGAGGATGCAACGCGATTTGTTAAGGAGGATATATAAGCTGCTCCACCTGCTGCTTCCAATTCACCATTTTTTTGAAGTTTGGAGGTTACTGTAACAAGATCGATTGGGCTGGTAGCCGCAAATAATTCGCGTATTGCTTTGTAAATATATTGATGTTTTGGATCGTAGAAACTATTGTGATGCAATACGTCAATGGTATCGTTCACTGCATTTTTCTCTAACATCATGGCGCCAAGAACAACTTGCTCAATGTCAATTGCTTGAGGAGGTATTTTCCCAAGATCTCCCGTTAAAACAGAAGGTGATTTGATGCGCGAAATTGGTTTGCGGTTATTGTCTTGATTCTCCATAGAACAAATATACGGATTGCATTTTCCTTGCGAAATTTTAAGGACTTAATGTTTATAAAAAGATGTTAAATGTCTTTTTCAACATATTGTTAGTAACCTTTCACCCTTTTAATTCTAATAACGCTTTTTTAGTGCCAATTTTTAGTGTGATAAAATCAATTTCACGTTTTGGAGATCTAGCGGGGGAGTGTGATCGACCATAAAAGATGATTTGAAGATGTAATTTATTCCAACATTCTTTTGGAAAAAGTTTTTTTGCATCAGCTTCAGTTTGTTCTACATTTTTACCACTTGTTAAACCCCATCGCGTCAATAGTCGATGAATATGAGTGTCTACAGGAAATGCAGGTACTCCAAACGCTTGTGACATGACAACAGATGCCGTTTTGTGTCCAACCCCCGGAAGTTCTTCTAATGATTCGAACGATTGAGGTACTTCTCCATTGTGTTTAGTCAATAGAATTTGAGATAAATGCCAAATAGCACTTGATTTTTTAGGTGATAGACCACATGGTTTAATTATTTCCCTTATTTCATCAATGGAAAGTTTGATCATCTCCTGTGGAGTAGAAGCTTTTCTAAATAATAAAGGTGTAATTTGATTTACGCGCTCATCGGTACATTGTGCACTTAACAAAACAGCAATAAGTAAGGTGTATGCATCTTTGTGATTCAAAGGAACTGGTGTCTCGGGGTAAATTTCGTTTAGCGTATGCAAAATAAAGTTTGCTTTCTCTTTTTTCGTCATAATTTATTAATAGTAACCTAGCGTAATAAGATGAATAAATCTATTTTCGGTAATTAAAAAATATAAGATGAATCCTCCAATTAATACCACTGTAGCGTAATGTCCCATAATGAAATAGGCATCATTTTTTTTATAAAAAAGAAATAAGAGTGGAAGAATTAAAATAACTTGTATAAGAAGCTGCGCCCAATAAAAATTAAAGTGCACGGGTACATGGTAAATTCTATAATCGGAAGTAATTAATACTTCGACAGGGTGGTGTAAAATAGGGGTAACTTGAATTTTTATAAAGGGACTTCGATTAAAATATGCATTGTTAAAATTATTCAACCAAAGCGTTCTGTTATTTTCAGTTTCGATCACACTAACAGGATGATTATCCATACTCTTGTATAAAATCTCTGAATAATGCGCTACTCGGTCATCTTCTACTTTTGCAGGTAAGAAATAGTCAATGGTCAAAAGCAGATTTAAGGTACTTGATAGCACCACAATTCCTAAAAAAAACTTTCTGTTCCAACCGGAGCGCAATTTGACATACCAATTTTCAAGTTCGAGTTCTTGTTTTTTCTTTTTCTCTTGGTAGCGTTTCCAAGCTTTTTGCCTATATGCTGTCCATTCGTCGATATTCTCCTGCTCTTCTACATTTTGCTCGTTGTCATTGGTAGGTTCTATAGCATTATCATTTCTTTTGAATTGTTGAAGCAAATAGGTGTAAGCTTCTTGAATTTCTTGAAATTTCTCAACGGCTTTGGGAGATTTACTTTTATCCGGATGATGAATTTTAGCTAATTTTTTGTAGGCAGCTTTTATTTCATCTTCACTGGCATCGTGAGTCAATCCAAATAACTTATAATAGCGTTCTCCACTCATTTTCTTTAATAGCTAATTGTGTTTTTATCCGGTCTATTTTCTCGTTTGGAAGGTAAAAAAATGACGCAACGCATTGGTATTGTTTTGGAATTTCAAAAGGTAATAGGAATGGAAAGTCACTTTTATATAAGTTAATTGAATTATTTGAGAGCACTAACATGACTAATTTTTCACCTAATTCGTTATCAGAAATTCCAAACAACAGTGTTTTTAGACCTAAATTTTCGTAAATTCTATCTTCAATATCTGCAGGGTGAAGTTTAACACCGCCTGAATTCACTACAAAATCCCTTCTTCCTTTCCAATGAAAATGTTGCTCGTCGATTAACACAATTTCATCGTTAGTAACAATTGGTGTATCTTGTAATTCGGGATAATGAATGATCAAACAAGTGTCGGAAATATTAAAACGAATATTCGATAAAGCTTCATAAGGTAAGGCTGGAAAGGAGATTTTCCGCACGGCCACATGAGAAAGAGTTTCTGTCATTCCGAACGATTGGAAGCAGTTCAAATCTGAAGAAACAATTTGATTTATTAGTTCGGTAGAGATGGTTGCACCACCAATTAGAATTTTAGATTTTCGAAGTGACTCAATATTTTTCTCAATGAGGTATTTTAATTGTATTGGAACCAATGAAATAAAATCTATTTTTACCTCCTCGGGTAAATTAATTTCTTTTTTTACTGGTCCGCAGATCAAGCGCGCACCACATAAAAATGCTCTTACAATTAACATTTTTGCAGCTACTGTATTGATATTCAAACACAAATAACAGGTGTGAGATTCATCTAATTCAAAATAAGTAATGGATTTTTTGGCTGAAACATCCAACTGATCTTTTGAGAAAATTAATTTTTTGGGAGTGCCGGTTGATCCGGAGGTGAAAAATGAGAACTCGGAACTATTATTCTGGTATTCCTTAATGAAAGAAGCTATTTCAATTTCTTGTGAACCAGGTAAATAAATAACCTCTTTAAACATCCTAAAAGTCTATATCCAAATTAAATAACGATTTAAGGACATGAAGGTTTGGATTTTTTCTTGCCATTGCCGCAAATTTATCTTTTCCGGTAAGGTATTTTACTTCCTCGTCCGGTTTATCACTGATTTGAAGTTTAACTTCTAAAGAAAAATTGTTCACCTTTTCACGCAGAAAACTAATAAAATCACCAAGTAATGGCTGAATATAATCTACTTGAACTTGATTATCCACAACTATCGCATAAAGTTCATCGTTTATCACCAAAGGGTCTCGTTTAATCAAGGCATGATGGAAGGTTTCCATTCCGTTATCTTTAAGCTGATAAGCAAATTGTTTCCAATACATTTTAAATTGCTCTAGAATTATAAAATCTCTGGGCAACTCTTTTTCAGGAACTAATTCACCTTGTTTCTTGTGGTCCTCTAGAACTTTTTTAATTGAGATATGACTTTGCGTCACATTTCCCGTTGGAGTTGAAAGTGTTTTCTGTTCAACAATTACCGATGGCTTTGTTTCTTGCTTTACAGAAGATTCAATTGGTTTTTTGAGTGTAGATTTTCGAAGCGAATCTACTGGTGATGGTAAAATATCAATGTGGTCCGTTAGGCATTTTTTTTTTCGTGCTCTTGTTTCAAGGAACAGAGTTGCATGAGCGAAACTTCTAACAGAAGCCTCGGATTTTTTGAAGATTTATATTGAACATCAGTTTTGCTCAAAACGTGAAGAGCTCTCAAAATAACTGAACTTTCAACTCGCTTGGCTTGTTCTTCGAATTTTCGTTGAATGGTCTCCGGAACTTCTAATAAGGAACTTGTTCGTACATCTTTACATACCAATAAATTCCTGTAATGATCGGCAAGACCTATAGCAAAATTATGCCCATCAAATCCTTTATCATAAATATCGTGAAGAATGAGTAAGGCCATGGGTATGTCTTCTTTTTCAGCGGCCTCTACAATTTTGAAATAATATTCGTAATCTAGAATGTTTAAGTTCTCTGAGGTACTTTTGTAGGTGAGGTTATTTCCGCTAAATGTTACCATTTGATCGAAAATACTCAACGCATCTCGCAATGCACCATCTGCCTTCATGGCAATTAAATGCAACGCTTCAGGATCTGCAGAAACTCCTTCCTTGGATGCTATTAGCGCGAGATGTTCTGAAATATCTTGCACCTTTATTCGATTAAAATCAAAAATTTGGCATCGCGAAAGAATAGTAGGAATAATTTTGTGTTTCTCTGTTGTTGCTAAAATAAAAATCGCATGTTTTGGAGGTTCTTCAAGCGTTTTTAAAAATGCGTTAAATGCATTGCTCGACAACATGTGAACCTCATCAATGATATAGATCTTGTGGCTTCCAAGTTGAGGGGCTACTCTTACTTGATCAATTAAATTTCGGATATCATCCACCGAATTATTAGAGGCGGCATCTAATTCGTAGACATTTAAAGAAGAACCAGAATTAAACGATAAGCATGAATCACATTGATCACAAGCCTCCATGTTTTCTGTTCTATTAAAGCAGTTTATGGTTTTTGCTAAAATACGTGCAGTGGTAGTTTTACCGACACCTCTTGACCCGCAGAACAAAAATGCTTGCGCCAAGTGATCATTTTTAATGGCATTCTTGAGTGTTCCTGTGATGGTCTTTTGACCAACAACCGTATCGAACGTTTGTGGTCTATATTTTCTTGCGGAAACAACAAATTCTGACATGAATCAAAGATAATCAATTAGGCTTAAGCTTGATTCAAACTTTTATCAACAAATGAAGAATTTATTTATCTTTTCTCGGATAAATTTCCACCAATGTGCCATTTTTTGGTCCAAAAAGGTCAATTTCCTCTGGAATGTTGAAACGAGTTGCCTCGGTCAGTGGAACAATTTTGTCAACATTTTCATATTTCACAGTTCGGAGTTCTATCTTTTCCTTCGAAATAAAAATCCAATTGAATTGATTAACTTTTCCTGCATCTCGGGTCCAAGATTTACTATCGTCGGCTTCGCGAAGTGGAGCTCCCCAACAACCTTCTCCTGCATACACAATGCCTTTTTCATCATTTCGCTTAAATCCTTCGTCGGCATCCTTATCTTGAGAACTTAAAATAGGCCATGTTATCTTAGTAGTATGAGAATCATTTTCTAAACAGAGCCGAACATTGCTATATCTTTCAAATAAAGGAACAAAGTTTTTGTATTGCGTTTGCATTTCCTTTTTAAAGCTAACGTGCGCTCGTATTGGACGATGGTATTGTGGAAGCTGCCAAAAGTAATTTTTATGATCCTCTAAAGAGTTTCGTAGAAAAATTTTTTGACCACCAATTTTCAAGATTTCTGAATTCAAGGAAATTACATTTATTAAATTCCCTCCGAATGTAGTGTTGTAATACAATTTTGGATGCGGAACATTGAACAACTTGACTAAAACAATATTCGTTTTCTCGTGATTTCCTCTGGAAACAACTAAAGGCGTTATTCTTCCATCTGTATCAATCGTATATTCCCAATCTTCAAACCAATTAATCCATTGGTAATTTAAGTCTAATCCTATAAAATCACCATTAAATAATACCGCATGTGCTTTGAGTTTTGCAACTAATTTGTTTGCTTTCGTACGCACAGGTCTATTGTCTCGAGAATCTCCTCCCGCAATAAAAGAAAGTCTTTCTTCCGGAGTATTAGGGGCTGTTGAAAAATAATACGTTCTTCCAAAACCCTCGGTGTCTTTTATTGTAAAATAATACCGTGTGTTTGGTTTTAGATTTTTTAATTCTACCAAACAATTTGTCATCCCTTTCCAGTTATTTTTTGACGTCAAAGGCAATTCTTGGCGGTATCTATTTTTACTAGGTTCTACAGTATCCAAGTATAAACCCATAAATTGACCTCTTTTTTGATCCCAAATTATAGTGGCCGAAGTTGATGCATCTCCACTAAATACAACACGTACAAAGCGGGTTTTACCTAATGAATGAAACGTAATAAAGCAAATTAGAAAAATACAAAGGGTTCTCATGGTGTAAAAATACACTTTAATAATGTTGACTCGAAAATAGAGCAAAAAAAAAGGCTGTCGATTGACAGCCTTTTTAGAAGTTGAAATTTACTTTTTGAATAATTTCATATCTGGTTTTCCATTGACTTCTACTTTCACTACTTTACCGGAAAGAATCATTGGCCCCATATTCATGGATAAACTGTGCGGAAATAAAAGACCGTTTACTTCTTTATAATCACCAAAAACCTGAGTTGATTCATTTGTTTTGTCTCCCTCTTTGGTAATGGTTAAACTCTTCTCTTTTAAAAAGGTTTTTCGATTAAAATAGTCATAACTTTCGGTTTCACCGTCTACTATCTTTATCACATAATATTCTGTATCGTTTTCAGTTTGAATTCCTTCAAGTGAGTAATTTGCGTTATTTGTAGCATAATTCAATTCCTGAAATAAACCTGCTTCCTTTTGCTTTTTTGCAATTTCCTCTGCTGTCATTTCTTTCTTACCTGCCATTGGAGCACTTGTATATCCTGTCTTTCCATCAAAATAGCTTAACGGCATCATGTTGCCTTGGAATTCTAAAGCTGTCGCCTCTGTTGTAGGAGCAAGGTAATAATTGAAAAATTTTAAAGTCATCGGCATTTGTGCTCCCGACATCTCAGAAACACGTTCAACTGATTTTACTTTTTTCAATTTCTTTGTCAACTCCTTCATCGAGCTTGATTTCGTTACGGCCAAAAGATAATTCGTAATGAGTTGCTCTTTTGTAATGTCAGCCTTCACCAATTCTTTAAACGGATTTCCGAATTCGTCCAAAATTGTAACCTTTCCATCACTATCGAACTTCTTTAGTTTATCCAAAATTTCCTCGTTTCCAACTACAATTATGTTGCAATTTGTTGAGGTGAAATAGGATTTAGCCATGTTTAAAATATCATCCTTGTTCACAGCTTCTAAGCGTTGCAAATAATTTTGATAATAGTCTTTTGGTAATTTATATTTTATCGTATTTAAAGCAAAACGCGCGATAGTTGAAGGACTCTCTAAAGAACGAGCAAAACCTCCGGCTTGAGAAGATTTCGTTAGGTTTATTTCGTCGTCCTTTACTAATTCGGTGGTGATCAGTTCGAATTCTTTAAGAATTTGAGTTATTGCGGAGTCTGTAACGGCATTTCTAAAGTTTCCTCCTGCAGACATCCATGAGCCATTTTCTGTAATATTCATGGCAGAGTAACAACCATAAGTATAAGCCTTATCCTCTCGAAGGTTTTGCATTAATCGCGTACCAAATCCTCCGCCTCCAAGAATTCCATTTAGCACAGTTGAAGGCAATTGATTCACATCTCCTGTTTTCATTTTTATTGGAAAAGTAACGTAAACAACACTTTGAACAGCTCCACGCTTTTTAACAAATGTTACTTGATTACCTTTCGGTTGAGTTGCTTCAGGCAAGGATGCGACGTATTTTTTACCACCTTTCCATTCACCAAAATATTTAGCAACCATCTCTTCTGTTTGTTTTCTTGTAATATCTCCTACCACCACTAAATATGCTCCGTCTGGAGTAAAGTTTGATTTGTAGTAATTAATTACATCCTGACGCGTAATGTTCTTCAAAGTAGTTTCATTCATTACATCACTGAACGGATGACCTGGAAAATTAACTTTTACCGTTGCATTTTGAGCCATTGTTCCAGCATCTGATTTTGCTGATAACAAGCCGTCTTCGTTTTGCTTGCGAATACGATCAAATTCACTCTCAGGAAAATTCGCATTCATCAGGACATCGTTCAAAAGGTTTAATCCTTTATCCATATGTTTTGTTAAACATGACATCGAAATGGAATTTTTATCTGCTGAGAGCGAAGCACCGATAAAATCGATTTCCTTATCCAATTGGTCTTTTGAACGGTTTGAAGTTCCGGACATAATTAAAGAACCAGCCATATCCGAAAGACCAGCTTTGTCTCCTTCATTTCTTGGATCAGAGCCCATGCTCAAATCAAATGAAACCCTTGGAAGTTTGTGGTTTTCCGATAAAATTACAGTAATTCCATTTGCAGTAGTAAAAACTTCTGAGTCTTTAATTTCTATTTTCTTGGCTTGAGCAGGTGCAGGACGAACAGATCGGTCAACTTGACCAAAAGTAGTCGCAGTAAGGAAACAAGCACTTATGATAACTATATTTTTCATACTATTTCGTTTTATTTCGCTTTAGGTACATAATGAAGTATGACGCGAGCATCTTGCGTAAGGTATTTGTTAGCAACACGTTGGATATCTTCTCTGGTTACTTTCATGTAATTATCCATTAGAGAATTTACTCGGTTTGCATTACCAAAATACACATGATTGTCAGCTAAATTCTCAGCTATTCCCGCAATACTTGCATTTGCTGTCACAAGATTATTTTCAAATTTGTTTCTAATTTTTTGAAATTCTTCCTCTGAAATTAATTCCTTTTTAATCGTTTCAATTTGACCATCGAATTCTTTTTGAATATCATCCAAAGAAACATCCTTCGACGCAATAGCAGCAAAGATTCCTATACCTGCATCTTCCAATCCATAATTAAAAGAGAAGGCAAAAGATGCCATTCTTTTCTTCTCAACAATTGTTTTATTTATTCGGGAGCTGCTTCCACCAGAAAGTACTTCATTCATCATTTCCAACGCATATGCGTCCGGGTGTGTTTGTTCTGGAAATTTATACCCCATGAAAATACCAGGTAATTCAATATTATCTTCGATTACATCTTTCGTGACACCTTTTAAAACAGAATTATCTTTTGTAGTGCGTTTAATAACAATTTGTTTTGCTGCGTAATTGGCAATTAACTTCTTTGCATCAGGATCAGACGATTTCAAAAAATCTTTGGCATTGAATTTTGTTTTCGAAACTCCATATCTTTTTACAAAAGGTTCCTCTTCTAAATTGATAAAATCACGATACAAATTAATTGCCTCACCTTTAGGCATGGAAGCGAAATATTTGTCAATCCATTTTTTAGTTTGTTCGATATTTAAATCTCCCGCTATGGATAATGTAGCATTGCTCGGTACATAATAATTCTTGTAGAAATTTACATAATCCTCTTCCTGTGCAGCATCTAAATGTTCCATGCTTCCTATAGGTGCCCAGTTGTACGGGTGTGACGGGAAAACGCGTTTGAACATCTCAGTGAAAAACGAACCGTATGGCTGGTTGTCGACGCGTTGTCTTTTTTCTTCTTTAACAACACTTCGCTGCGTTTCGATGCCTTTGATGTCAACTTTCGCATGAAGCATTCGCTCACTTTCTGACCATAAACCGAGTTCTAGTTGATTGGAAGGTAAAATCTCGTAATAATAGGTTCTATCTTGCGAAGTATTCGCATTTAAGGTTCCACCATTTTTTTCAACTAACTCACTGTATTCTCCTCTGCCAATATTAGCTGAACCTTCAAATAAAAGGTGTTCAAAAAAGTGTGCAAATCCCGTTCTCTCTGGAATTTCATTTTTTGATCCCACGTGATACAAAACTGAAACAGCTACAATCGGCGTAGCGTGCTCTTCATGCAGAATGACATGTATTCCGTTCGGTAAATCGTACTCAACATATTTGATTTTTTGTTGTGCAGTTGACCAGACCGAAACTGATAATACCATTCCAAATAATACTATTTTTCTCATAAATTTAATTTGGTTGGCTAAAATAAGGTAAAAATTGCAAATAAAGCTGATCAACCGGCGTTAATACTTTACTTTTCCATTTGGTCTAAAAATTGGTTACCTTTGAATTCAATGAAAATAAAATTAGCGCTCTTTTTTCTAGGATTTTATCTTAATAGCCTTGCTCAAGGAATTGTTCCTTTTATGGATTTTAATAATTTTTTAGCAAGCTACGAAAATGGGTTCTTTAGGCAAATTGAAATCCAACCAATATCGAACCTAAAAACGGGAGATGAACTCGCAGCCTACTTGGATATACGTGGGAATTTAAGACTTTATGACGGAAAAGAAAGACGGGATATTACCTTATTAAACGCTGAATATGAAATTTCGGATCACATTTTAGCATATAAAATCGCAGGTAGCTTAAAGGCTTGGGAATCGGGAAAAAATTACAATTTAACCAGTTTCGCTTCCGATTACGCAGTGAAAGATTCGTTGGTAGTGTTTTTAGATGGACGTACCCGATCTACGAATGTCTTTTGGAACAAACAAACCATTATGCTAGCTAATATTTTTGACAAATTGGAGATGCCAAAATTTATTGGTGATAATCTTGTGATTTACAAAGATGCTAGTCAAACGTTTAATGCCTTTTGGAAGGGTAAAAACTATGAAATCGGCTTGTTCAATCAAGAATTTAAAGGATTTCCTGGAACTGATGCAAATGGTCAAATTACATTTAGTGTTGGGTGTGATGTTTTTTGCTTCAATGACCCCTTTACCCAATCCTTTGTTGTTTTTGAGGATGGAGAAATGAAAGATGTAGAATCATTGCCTGTTCAAAAATTCATGGCTGCTCGAGGCTTTGTCGTTTACGAAGATATCAACGGAAATTTATGGCACTATAGAAAAGGAGTAAAAACTGCACTAAGTAATTTTGGAAGTTCTAAGTGGATGGCCAAAGACGACCTTGTGATGTGGATGGAAAATTCTTATTTATTTGTATACGCTAATGAAACGAAAACCGAAGTAGCGAATTATAGTCCTAAGGATTTCCAGCTAAAAAACAATATTTTGGCTTTCAGAAATGTGTTAGGTGGTGTCGATGCTTTTATTGACGGTCGCGTAGTTAACATGACGAATCAGGTGGATGCCGAATATGCTATTTTTGGAAATAAAGTTCTTACTCTTTTGCTCAATAAATCGGCGATTGTATATGAAAACGGAAAAAAATATTCAAATTAGAAATATTACTACAGCAAAGCTTTTTGGTTTGTTCTTTCTCTTTATTCCATTCTTTTCCTCCGCTCAACATCCTAAATTTGACAAATTAGAGCAGTTGTATGATCAGGGGCATTTTTCATTGGTGTATCGAAAATCTTCGCGACTTTTAGATAATCCAGAATTCGATTTTTCAAAACTTCCTGCCTACTATAAATCAATCTCTTCCCTGCAATTAGTCCAGAACGAATTTTGGCGAAGACGCAGACCAGATGCCTTGGACAATGCTTTTGATGTATTGATGAAAATTAAACAAGATGCCAAAGGAAAGAAAATTCTCATTTCCCATGCAACTGAAATTCGTGAACTTAAACTTTCGTTGGATACTTGGCTTGCCGATTTAAAACGCCAGAAAAGGGAAAATGAAGTAAAACACATTAAAAATCGAATGAATCTTTTATTTCAAGATCTAGATTTGGATATTCCAAACAATCTGGTGAATGTAGATTACGTTTGGACTGGAACCGAGTCAGAGAAAAGAAAAGGAATTATTCAATTGGCAGATGACTATCTTGGCGTTCCATATGTTTTTGGAGGTAATGATCCTTCCGGCTTTGATTGCAGTGGTTACACTTCTTTTGTCTTAAATAAACTCAACATTCCAATTCCAAGAAGAGCAGTCGAACAATACGAAGCGTCGAAAAAGATTAACGAAGAAGATGCGCACATGGGCGATTTTGTTTTTTTTTCGAATGGAGGAGAAGTCAATCATGTTGGAATTTTGGTTAACAAACCTGGTGCAGAAAAGGCAATGATTCATGCAAGTAGTTCGAAAGGCATTCAGCTCATTTCGATTGAACAATCCAGTTATTGGAAATCACGTGTTGTTGGGTATGGTTCCTTCATTCGCTAAGGTATCTTTCGCTTTAATATAAACAACAACAAATCCTAAAAGTAATCCGTAAAACGGAAATTGAATAAGAAAGGATGAAATAAAAAGGTTCAATATCCAAAATATTAACAATAAGCCAAGTAGCACGTGAAGATAGTTTTGGAATGGCCTAGTTTTTCTTGAAATAAAATGAATTAGAAGAATTACTAAATAACCAAAAACAGGCAAAAACATTAATTCGCTAAAGGCCGTAAAATTTTCAGCAGAACGCGTAATAACCCCATTTAATAAGATACTGCTAGCGCATAGCACATAATAAGAAATCATTAACCACTTTGGTTTTTTTTGAGTAAATAAGGTTAACAGAAATAATAACATACTTCCACTCGACATGATGAAATAATCCAAGTATGGAAATAACCAAAAGCCTGTAATTTTGAATAAAAAATAAAAAGTGAGTAACGAAATAATCGCTCCTGAAATCCAAAAGTGGTAATTCTTTAAGAATTGTAAACTTCGACTAAGCATTTCTTCTTCTACTTTTTTCGGTAACACAAATTAGTTCCCATAAAGCGCGTGCTCCCACATTGGCGTCCCAGTCACCAGATTCTCCAGGTGATACTTCGTTTAAATCAAAACCAATTATTTTTTTTCCTGCTTCAAGTAATTGAAAAAGTAAAAAGCGAATTTCTTGGAGTTCAAATCCACCGGCAACCGGTGTGCCTGTATGTGGACAAAGCTCCGGCTTTAGTCCATCGATATCAAACGATATGTATACGTGTTGAGGTAATTCTTTAATTATTTCTTGCACTTGTTCATTCCATGTTTTACCGGAATAGGATTGATTTTTAAGGTCCCAATCAAAGAATGTCGAGATTCTATGGTCGTCTCGAGTGCGTTGAACTTCTTTTTCCGAAACATCTCGAATTCCTACTTGAACTAATTTCGTTAGGTGATTGCAAGTAGCTAAAACATTATGCATAATACTGGCATGAGATTGTTCAAATCCTTCGTATGAAACGCGTAAATCTGCATGCGCATCAATCTGTAATATTCCGAAATCTTGGTACTTGTTATTTAACGCTTCAATTAATCCAAGTGGAGTAGAATGCTCTCCGCCAAGAACTCCAACTATTTTTCCTTGGTTAAGTAACTCGCTACATTTTTCTTTTAAGTTTTCCCTCAAAGCTTGATGCGCTTCATTTATTTCGTTGAGAATGTCACCATGTTTTGATACAGCGAAGTCTTCACCTTGCGTTTCAATGCATTCAATGTAAACTTTTCCTTTTTCAGACAAATGCGCGTTAATTTCCTCCCATTCTTCGGAAATTGGTGTCATGAAAACTTTTGTATTGTAGGACGAAGGTAAATCGGCATGAAAAAAGTCCAGTTGGGTAGACGCTTCTAAAATTGCGCGTGGACCTTTTGCAGTTCCTTTGCCATAACTGGCCGTGGCATCCCAGGGAATTGGGACGATAACAATATCAGCTTCTTGTTCATTTCCGGGGAATCCAAAAATATTTCCGTTGGCAATTCCAACGCCGTTCGGATCGAAGGTGCTCATTTTTTCGATGATTTATAGAATTCAACAGCTTTTCGAACGGATCCATTTTC
>JACCDX010426208.1_pt1 | contig 37100 bp, 33 predicted proteins | sample 7449681 | NCBI WGS metagenome assembly JACCDX01 (sample SAMN15323450, study PRJNA562643) | freshwater metagenome | isolation source: river surface water | place: USA:Blue River Watershed | collected 2017-08-18
AATCCTAAATTAAGAATACTACTACTTTCTGTATTTCCTGGGTTAAAATTATTTTTTGTCACATGAAATTCAACCTCTTTCTCTTCATTAAGAATTAATGCTTGATATACATTAGGAATCCCCTTTTCTTGATTAAACTTCACCTTATCAGGATTACCCTCAATCCAATATATTTTCTCATCCGAGATGCCTTCGTTGTTATACGCTGACTTTTCTTCACATTCGTGCGCACCAACATGTAAAATGCCAGTAATAACCTTACCCATTTTATTTCGTAGAAAAGCATTGACTTCTGAAAAAGGGATTAACATTCTAGTTATTACTAGCTAGTATATTTAGGTCTTTTACCGCAGCATCCTTAAATAAATATTCTTTTACTGGATATTCTTTTACGCGGAATTCCCATTCCATAGGATGCCACTGATGAAGAAATCCTTCTACACATTCTCTTTCTTTCAACTGTGATGGAATAGAATCGGCTAATGCTCTATCTTCCCACCCCCACGAAATATTATGGTACCAGCCTTCCGTTTTTTTGTAGTCTTCTGTAGAGCAAGCAAAATTACCAAAAGAAGTATCACGATAGAAACCATGCGTATGTTCGGGATTAACAAACGCAAAGAATATAGGATAATAGAACTTTCCTTGTCCTGAAACTTCTACCGCACGATCAATCACTTCACGACGTTGGAACATTAAATCCGCATCACAAAAGAATAAAATATCCGCGTGGTAGCTTTTATCCGCAATCTGCGCAGCTGTGGCTAAACCGCCTCCGCGATCAAAATGCGGATAGTCCTTCACTGTCTCTAAATGGTAGGGTATTTTACCATCCAGCTCGTATTCTAACATATCTTTTACGGCTACGTCTGTGCTATTATAGTCGGTAACCACAATTACCCAGTCGTCCGAGGGTTGTTTATGCTTGACCAAAGAGCGTAAAAAATTAGGAAAGAGTAATAAACCTATTCGATCGTCTTTGGTGACGATCATAGGCGTTGTCGGATAAAGATAGGGTACAATTTTGTCCGCTACATGGGAGCAATACTTGAGAGAATCTTCTTTCTCTACGATCAAACAACTTCTATTTTTTAACGCAATACAGAAGGCTATCTTCATTGAAACATAATCTTCTTTATTTTTTAGACCAGTCCTTAGCAAAACGCATTGGACAGAGGAATAGCCGCGAGAGCGCCGAAGAGAAATCCTAAAAAGTAACGTTGCTTCATGGTTTTGTACACTTCTAACCAGGCTTTATTTTGCTCCTCCGTTTTTAAATGATTTAACATATAGTCCGATTTGGGCATCAAAAAATAAAAGACTACTCCAGTCATCAGTGTAATTAAGACAAATAAAGACATACGATGGAAACGATTGTTGATTTTTACCATTTGTAATACCACATAGGCCAGAGCTAATCCCAGGACTAAACCCATAACATAGTGATTGCGTCTTTCCACCACTATCTTTCCGTATAGGACGTCTAAATCATCCGAAAAGGTTTGCCGTAACAAGTTGTGTTGCTCTTCTGTTACGGTCATGGTAGAAACACTGGCACCCAGCATGGCTATACCCAAAATACCCGAAAGATAACAGTTCATATTCTACTTAAGCAAGAGTTTAGTTTATACCATCATTTCCAGAGCTTGTTGATAATTCATACGCAGCGTTTCTCCGTTGATTTCTACTTCTACTGTATGTTCTGCTTGAATGTTACCTACGACTATATTCGGATTGAGCGTTATTTCTGTATCGTCGTTATCATCATAATTGATTTCTTGGGGCATAGGGCGAGCAGAAGGAATTACCGCAGATTCTTGTGTGTGAGGCTGGTTCAACGCATTCTTCATTTCCGCTTTACTGACATTGACAATCTCCCATTCGGCGGTAATTTTGGGCACCACTATATTCATTTGGATGCCTTTTTGTAAGAGAGCTCGGTTCGTATAATCGCGAACATCCCGTAATTCTTGTATAATTTGAGGCGCAATACGATTACGTTGCTCCAAAGAAGTATTAAAGAGTAAAGTAAGTTTTTCAGCACCAACATGTAATAAGGTTTGTAAGATTAATCCAATTTCTTTATTGCGTTCAAATCGGGTTTCTAAACGTTCTAAGCCTTCACCCCACTGTTCTTCGGTAATACGATTCAGTAAGAATTGGATATCTAAATCTTTATTCACATTCGCTGGTTGACGAAGAGGATAACGAGGAAGACGAACTTCTTGAATATCGTACATTCGACGATGAATATTATACAATTCATTTCGTTCGGCTTCGGTTATAGCGGTAGTACGCTGAACCACTTGATGGAATGCGTAATGTCCAGGGAGTCCTCCGCAGGGCACATCACCTGCTTCACGAGGAATAGAACCGTTGTTTACACGACGAAGATATTCATAGTAATGAGGATTATGGACCACGGTATTTAAGAGAATTTGACCCGTATTCCAAGAAAAGGTCGTTTGACAGGAAACGCACCACATTTGATCGCATCCATCAATCTTACTTATACGAATACCGCATTTTGGACAGGGTTTAGTTTCTTGGCGAATCATGGAAGCCGTCGCTTTGGCGTCTTCATTACAAACGTGTGAATCATCTCGTTGTCCAGCTTTCTCAGCGTGACAATCGGAACAGAAGAATTTTAAACAGGTCCCACATTTCCAAGCGGTGCTCAAGAATCCGCGACACCCTTCAAAAGGACACTTCATAATGAATTGACGTACCGGTTCTGTGTCACGACCATTAAGAATACGGTAATGACGTCGTATTTCTTCTTCTGCGGCGGCTAGTTTTACTTTTTCTTGTTTGATTTCACGATTCATACGATTGACTTCTTCTGCGAGTTCTTCTGGGGATAACGCATTGGATGTACAGATAATTGTTTTGCGACGTTTGAGTGTCCATATTTGGTGACCACATTCGTCACTTATTTTTGTATAGTTATCTATCTGTAACTGAGCCTCCGCAAAGACTTGCATGGCGGGTAAGCGACCTTTTTCACGATCCATAAGAACTTTACGACGATGATGACGAAGAGCACCTGTACGAAAGGTTTTCGTTAAATGAAGGTCAATAAATTCACGATTCCATTCACGCTTACACCCCATACAGTGTGGATCTTCTAGCGAGGATAGAAGATATTGAGCTGTACATTGTCGGCAGTTCGCATGAGGGCAGTAGGGGCAGGTAATGGGTTGGCGAATAACATTCGTAAAAGGATCCAAACAGACAGGGCAGTTTGCTTTATGTGTACTCATTTTTTCGACTCTATTTTTATACCTAGATTTTAGGGTCTAATTCATTCAATTTTTAACCCACGAGTAAAGTGGGTAAGGATGTTTCTTTTTGTAAGCGTGTAGTTAGTTTCCAGCTACCTTCCGCTGAAGCATTATCTCTCCACCATTGCTTACAAGCCGACGACATGGTCTCCCAGTCCTCTTTCGTTATAGCCTTGAGTTTTTGTTTCGCTTCTTCCGCATGTTGAACACGAATGTAGTGTAAACCTTCTTCAGGTGGGTTGGCATAGTGCGTCATATCGACTTCAGGAGCACAGACAGGGACGCAACCCATCGCCATACATTCCACCTCACGGTGACATTTCTTACCAAAGCCAGCTAAACAGAGGCCAAATTTCGCGTCGGATAATTTCAATAGGTACTCGGTATTCGTAAGTTTATAAGGAGTTTCTGCTCCGTGAAGCATGGAATAATCATCACACACTTCGTACCAGGAATCTTTTTCTCGCATCTTTTGTTGAACTTTATTTTCGATTTTTCCGTGGAAAGTACATAGATTTTTCCGATCGTCCCATCCTTTATTCGCATAGCCTTTTTCCACGAGAAGTTCGGTATTCACCGGACTACGCGGCCAAAAGAACCAACTCTTTGCTGGACCACCCGATTCGTTCGGTTTAGGATTACCAAAGAGAGCAAGCTTCCATGTTTGTTCCTCAGGAGGAGCGGCCATTAACCAATCCGTGGTCGGGCGATCGTAGAGCAATGTATCGCCTACCCCTCCTAACCAGATTTGTACCGCTTTGGGGTCCTCGACTACTTCGACATATCCTCTGGAAGCCCAGAGACCCAACATTTCACGGAAGGAATCTCCAGCGTGACTAAAGAATCCAGTTAGACTCCTACGAGGCATACGAATAACCGGTAAAGAGGATTTAATTTCCGTTTTGTGTTCAGCTTTGATGGCTTCAAGGACATGTTTTGTAATGAGTCCCTGCGTAATTTTTTCGGAGGCCCGAGGAATGATGACCAAATGATGTTCTAAGCCAGCGGCACCCGAAACATGCGCGGCTTCCCCGTCCATTTCTAATTCATTCTGAACTTCGATCACTTTAGCTCCTTTAGGAAGAATCCAGGAATATCCCCATCGTGCTACCGATTTCGGACCACCGTAGCAAATAAGACCCTTCGCCCCGTTCATTTTTTCAAAGACTCTATCTAAGCTGGTTCTATCTTCAAACACTACACCCAATTCTAGTTCTGGATTGGCTTCTTCCCATCCGCGTACCATTTCCATAGTGATGTAGGTACCGTCAATCATGACAACCCACTTACCAGAATCTGAAGATTCTTTCCATCCTTGTTTCATCATCTTTCGTAAAGCGTGAATATCTTCTTTATGAACCTCAGGGTTTTTCGTATAGGGAATTTGGTAGGCTTCTTTACACCAGACTTGTAAGTTTGGTTGATGGGGAATCACGGGTAATTGTTTCTCGGTCCACGCAAACAGTTCTAACGCTTCCGAAACTTCTTTCTTTTTATTCGGTACCCAAAATTCTCCTGAACCAAACTTTTCTCTCAAGACTAAAATCTTACCCAAAAAATGGAGGATATAACCACTCACCGATTGAAGTTGTTCATCAATCCAGGGTACGACGAAGCACTTATCGATATCGTAAGAGGGCGTAATAGGACTTAATTGAGCTTTGGACCACGCATCTTTGCTAATATCGTCTTTTCCAATGTAGAGTTGATTAAATCCATACACTAATCCTTGGGCCGTTTGGAAGACATTGTTGTATTTATAGACGGGTAGCGTTTCTCCCGAAAAGATATTCTCACCTTTTTCGGTCCAGACATAACGATTTTCTCTAGCCAACATTTTACAGTAGGTTTCTAACACTTTGGGCTGTTCAGAGTGAAGAGGACGGTTAAACGATTCAAAAAGAAGAACATCATGTTTAAATTTACTCAAATCATATAAAGGTTCCATATCATGAATGCCCGTAGGATCCACGTATAAATAACTCGGTCTATCCACAATATCGGTGACATCATAGGTACGAATATTCGTTATATGAAGATGGTAGGTTTTCAAAGACATCGCTGGATTCACTACTAAAAACTTGTTGCGAAGCATTTCCACGGTAATAGCGTTATCGCACCCAGCTTTACCGAAAGGAATGTCGTACCGTGATAAATCCCATACTTTGCTTTTGACGGAATTAGAAAAGAGCATCCAAGTATCTTGACTATCGTTTCGAGGTCCAAAGATTTTGGCCTCTTCATTTTCTTGACAATCCCAACGAAGTAGCGCAAAGAAGACATCTTTCACTTTAATGGACCACGCATCGGTCCATGTTTTTTCGTCTAAATAAATATCCGCGTTGGCAAATACGCATAAAGTATTTTCGGGTGCTTTTTCCTGAATCCATTGGAGAACGTGCTTATAGGTTAAACGGGTCCCGATGATTTCTTGCTGAATTTTCGAATTTGTCCAGTCGGATGAAAAGTCTTGTTCATTGAGTAAAATAATCTTATCAATAAGTTGATTTTTACAATTCATTTCTAAACATTTCTTGATTTCTTTGGCCCGTCTCGCTTTTTCGGGTTTATAGTACTGGGTAATAAAGTACAATTGGTAAGGTTCTTGTTTTGTTTCTTGTATAGAAAAACCTTGTAAATCAAAGATTGCTTTACGTTCAGGCACAGAAGAAACTCCTGATACATAAGGAATACGCATCATACCAGCCAATAAATAAAGAGCATCTTCTATGGAGCCATTCCAAGATTCCCCTAAAAAGGGATACATGTAATGAATTTCCTCCATAATGACCACATTAATAATACCAAGACTCTTAAACTTTTGTTGACCTATTTTCATCGCTAAATCACGTTTAATGAGGATTAAACGGAACTCTTGGGGATTTACACTACAGAACCATTCAGCAGCTTCATCAGTAACATCAAAATTCATAATGTAGTCTACACGTTTCCCAGCGGATTTCCACGCTTTATAATCCTCCAATCCAACGCAGACAGTTTCCCAACGATCCCAGGGTTTCGTTTTCTCTTGATCTTTTAAATATACTAACGTCTTCTCCGATCGCCATACAGAGGCATCACTACGAAGAATACGAATAGGTTTTCCTGTCTTGGGATTGGTGGCGATCATTCTAGGAAGTCTTGGTGAAATCCGTTTAAACCAATCCGACCAATTACCAGGAGATGGATCGCCAGGATGTATGTATTTTAATCAACAGTACGCCTAAATATTTTTATTTACTTCCCCTTCAATTAACGATGCTAAAACGCTACGCCCCTTTCTTAAACTGGCCCATCTACTTCGCTACGGAGGAAACCCATCATCCTATTAGCCAACAACTCGCCAACGAATTTCAGGTAAAGCTTTTACCCCTCCCTATGGAAAATGCTGGCTTCCTCGAAAGTCGTGCTTCTGCTCTTCAACAACTCCCTTCCTCTATTCTCTATGTTTTACCGCTTCAAGAAGACTTTTTATTGGATAGAGCACCCGATAAAAAAGCTTTACAAGAGGCTTTGTTTATTTTAGATACAGATCGTAACGTCAGTAGTTTGCGCCTAACACCGTGTCCTGGACCGCACGATAGTGATGTACTTTACAATAAAGAAAAGCCCTGGAAAGTTCTAGGGGATAAAAATATTTATATCTTCACGTATCAAGCTACTCTCTGGAGACGCATGGATTTATCTCTCTATTTTAACGGCTTATTACATGCTATTAAGAAACAATTTAACTTGAAGTCAGAAGAAGACAAGAAATACTTAGCCTTAACCAGCAATATTGGTGAAAATCGCTTTGGTCAAGATATCTTACGGAAAGTTCTACCGGATACTCTTCATTTAGCTTGGCCACGCGCAGGAAAATGGTCCAATGCGGTCTTTTTATGCCCCTGGCCCTACCGTCCAACCGCCGTCACGAGAGGAAACTTAGAACCGTTTGCGGAAGAACTTTTTCAACGCGAGGGCGTTAAATTTGAAAAGCCCAGTCAAAATAGTTTAAACTAACATCATTATGAACATATTCCTACTCGATTTAGATCTCCAGAAAGCGGCACAAGCCCATGCGGATAAACACGTTGTCAAGATGCTCTTAGAAGCTTGCCAACTTCTTTACACTGCTCATTGGGTCCAAAGCTATCCTTCTTTATTAGACTGTAAAGCCCCTATTCACTTAGCCAAAGCCCATAAAGGCCTTCCTATTCCTGAAACCATGGAAACGGCCCCGTACTCTTTAATGCGGAATGAACCAGGCTACAGACCCTGTCATGTTCACCATCCTTGCGCTAAATGGGTGCGTGAATCCTTACAAAACTATCTTTTCTGCGCTCAGTTAGCGGTAGAACTCGCCAAAGAATTTAATTATCGTTATCCCAAAAAAGGAACCCACGAATGTGAAGCGCACGCTCATTGGTTACTCAAAAATCCTCCTCTCTGGATAAACGATACTCCTCGTACTCCTTTTGTTCTCGCCATGGATGATCAATACAAACGTAAAGATCCTGTTGAAGCTTACCGCAATTACTACATGACCGCCAAAAAAGAAAAAGGATTACTCGTCTACAAATACCGTCCTCCCCCTGAATGGTTATGAGGTATCCTCATCGGCTGGTGTTGTCTAATACGACTGTTGCGCAAATGGAAGAAGCAGGACTGGCAAAGAATTGGTTCGTCGTGGGTATGGGAGGACCAAAGGTATGGTGGAGACTCAACGTTGCAAAATCAGGATTATTTTTTATGGAGGATAGGGTTAAAGGGTCTTGGACAATATAGCGTGTTTTTTCTTGGAAAAAGAAAGGTAAGTTAATGGTATTGTCATTTAACACGTAAAATGTAATAGATTCTTGTCCCACAATATTAGAATTCGTAAAGGTAGATCCTCTTAAAAGATAACTATTGAATTGATAGTCTCTTGATCTAGAATCGTAATAAGAAAACTGAACATTCTGTTTGAGTTCAATGTCGAGCTTCGTTGTAGACGGTATAATTTTTTCTCTCAGGGAGTTACCGATATCAAAGCGGATAGTGCTCAGACTCACCAGATTCGTGGAAAGGGTGGAATAAATGAAGGCTTGGTTGGAAAAGTTTCCCGTGATTAAATTGGCGAAAGTCGAACGGAAGATTTGGATCGTCGATTGTGTATTGAAAAGACCCTGTGTTGTACTCACTAAACTGAAGGTACTCACATAATCGGAAGAGCCCAATCCTTCAACCGTACTAAATAAGCTTGCGCTAGAAATGTAGCGGTATGTGCCTAACCCTTCCAGAGTACTAAATAATTGAGTGGATGAAATATAGCCTGATGATCCTAATCCAATGACTGTACTATTTAAGGGACCTGCCACTACTGCTGCGGATAGATATCCCAGAGTACCTAATCCTATGACTGTACTCGTGAGCATAGAAGTACTGATATATCCTGAAGTACCCAGACCTATTACCGTACTGGGTAAGAATGTCTCCGCACTACTGGGATAATTGGGAGAAAAACTAATAATGGTAGAAAGTAAATCTGCAGCAACAGTGCTTATCTGAACCGGAAGATTAGACCAACCTACACTACTCAATGATGAAAGAATATTCAGAAAGGTAGCACTACCTTTCGTGGTGGCGGTCAACAGATAAGAAGTGGAAAAAGGACTATTATTGGAAATATCGTAGGCATAGATTCTACGTAAAACGATAGAATCTGTGTCATATGTTCTGCGGAGTTGGGAACTCATCTACTATCTCACAAAGATAACAAATATTTTTTTAGGACTACAGCGGAGGAAAATTTTTGAAAGGATGTTTCGCTGCTAAAGATCCTTGAAGACCCCATTTCCAGGCTAAATATCCTTCAGCTTGTTGGCGCTCCAGAAGAGTTAATTGTTTTGTATAAAACAGAATTTCTGAAATATTACCAGTAAAAGATCCAATTGTATCAGTTAAAGATACATTTGTTCCTATCGCAAATCTTTGAAGATTAAATGCTACAGAATATGGCGTCGCTGAAGCATTCGATATAGCGCCACCGTTTAAATTGATATTTTGATTCGAGGGAATCTGCGAGGCTTGACCGATAAAGGGTGTATCGTAAGCAGGTAGAGTAACGGCTAAAAAAAAAGCCCCATCGCTTCCTCTTGATGTAAATATACGCTGGGTATTATTATCACGACAAAAAGGAATACCCGTATCATTTTGTAGATCATCACCTGTAGCTCTTCCTAATGAAAGTAAACGACCGAATGCTAATGAGCTGCTACTCATGGTGGCCACAATCAAGGCTTCGTACGAAAACCCAGTATAAGCAGAAGAAAAACTTCCTGAAAAATATGTTGAAGCAGATACTCCACTAGCAGAAGCAGTAAAGGATACTGTAGGTAAACCATTTAGTGAATTCGCAAGATAAGAAGGTTTTGTTGTTCCTGATGTAGCAGTATTTCCGTTTCCAGATTTATCACTCCAGGTATTAATAGAAGTTCCAGAACTGAATGAAAAGGTTGAAAAATCCGAAGCATCCATCCATAAAGACAAACTGGAAATGTTTCTTGGTGTCCAAGCAATAGGTGAAAATATTGTAGGTCTAATGGAAACGGGTAAGGTGGGAATAGTGGCGGCGGTTTGGTTTATATTCACATAGGGGTGTGTTGGAGGAAGATTGGCGGTAAGGCCCCATTTCCAAGCTAAATAGCCTTCCACTTGCTGAATTTGGGCCGTGGTTAGTTGAGTAGTATAATAGATCACTTCGCCAATGAATCCGCTGTGATATGACACTGTATCGGTCGTATCCGCATTCGTTCCCACACCAAAGTTGCTTATATTGAACGCTCCGCTATTGGCGGTCGCCCCTGAAGAAGGGGATAACGTACCATTTAAACCGATACTTTGGCTACCATTATTTTGCGAAGATTGGCCTATGAAAGGGGTATCGTAGGCGGGTATATTTACCGATAAAAAAGTAAGATTTCTCCCGATCATGATGTTTTGACCACCGTTACGACAGAAAGGAAACGTCGTCGTGGCTTGGGCGACGTCGGGGAAGCCAGGTCTCGCCAACGAAAACAGACGACCATTTCCGCCCGACGATGAGCTCATGGTAGCCACAACGAAGGCCTGAAGAAAAGAACCTGTAAAAGTTGTGCCAAAGGATCCTGTGAAAAAGGTGGATGTTGAAGTAGTACCCGTATTAGTAAACGAAATAGCAGGCCTTCCATTGATAGCACTGTAGTTAATGGTGGGTTTTGCTGCACCAGCCGTCGCTGTATTATTATTGCCTGATTTATCAAACCAATTCAGAACTGATGTGCCACTTAAATTTAAAGAGCTTCCTGTTGTATCGGTAGCATCTAACCATAAAGTACAATTAGGTATTTGTGTGGGCAGAAATCCTGGAGGAAGAGTCGATATATCAAACGGTCTTTGATAATTGCTAGGAACACCGGTTGTGCTTCTAGAAATTATAGCTGTCTGTGTAGTCATATCCCTATATTAAGTTAAAAATATTCCTTTAATGTTTTATCTTCCTTGTAATCCTTCTAGAGTGGATAAAATCATCGTTGTGGTTCCTTTCAACGTTTCAATTTCTACCCTTTGGCCTTTAATCGTGGAGTCCATAAATTCTTTATCCTGGATTGTACGTTTCAACGCCCCATAGAAGGACATATTGATTTGATCAATATTCAAGAACTGAAAATCTTGATATCCGTATGCCTCCATAACGTTTACCGATTTGGGTATAATGGTGCTGACTTCCTGAGCGATGAACCCGATGACATTTCTGTCTGTGCCGCTGTAGGAATTAAAGATATTCTCTTGCCAGGTGAAGCGTCTCAGAGGTAAAGCTTTGATGTCCTCGTAACAGCGATCAATATCCGCATCACGTATATTTTCTTTTACACGTTTATCGGACACGGTATTCCAAGCCGTCGTAAACGGTTTTAAGGCGGAATCGTGCGTAAGCGCTAATCGGAACCCTTGGGTGGAAAAGTTGGTGATAGGATTTCCTATCATCAAGGTTGAAGCCAGTACGTTACCGTTCAAATAAGCGGTATAATTCGTTACAGCGGTTGTGGTAGAACCGACGTATAAACTGCTTACATAAGATAATGCTGTATTTTGCTGAATGGTGCTCACCACCGCTGCTTGAACCGCCCCCATGACCAACCAGCCAGATCCTACACCAAAGCTCATGGAGGAAACAGAAGTTATTGTTGAGGCTGATAGGGCAAAAGTTGTCATAGAAGAAGCATTGGTTCTCAATGAACTTATTACTGGAGCGGTAATGGAGGAGGCATTCAATTGTTGAGTACTCATTACTGGAGCCCTTATAGAGGAGGCCACCACTTGTAAAGAGCTAATATTAGATAAATTCAAGCCTGGTGAAGTAATACTAGAAGCATTGAGGAGAAGAGTACTAATCACTAAGGCCCTACCGGTTCCATTCACATCAAGTTCCACTTCAGGAATGCCTGTATTTATTCCTACTCTTTCTAAGGCACCGTCCACAAATAAAGTATTGTTCACAATAATGGAGGATGTAGTAAAGGCCAGTTGGTTGGTAGAACGCAGAAAGACAGGAATATTTTGGGGTAGAATTTCGAAATTGGTCTGATTGTAGGATGGAGTTGGATTATAACTGAAAGCAACCCCGTTACCTTCACCACTAAATATAGATCCTGAACTGACTGTCCAATTGATACCGTCTACGCTATATTGTAAAGCCCCAGGACTAATTCCGTTATCACCCCCTGCTACCCAAAGACTACCATTCCATGCGATGGTATTCCCACCACCTACAGAGCTAAAGCCAGCGAATCCTCCAGTGCTATTATTTGTCCAATTAATACCGTCTAAACTAAATCGTATACTCCCTAAGGCAGTACCAGCATTGTCCCCTACCGCTACCCAGTAGCGACCGTTCCATGCGACAGCATTACCCGATGTGGCGAAAGTAGAATTGGCGTTAAACCAGTTTATACCATCGTAGCTATAACGAATACTTCCTGCCGCACTACTTCCTCCATTATTTCCCACCGCCACCCACATGAGGCCGTTCCACGCTACGCCTCTTCCAATGGTGGTAAATGTGGTATTAGCATTTATCCAGTTGATTCCGTTGATACTATATTGAATAGAGCCTGCTGCTCCACTACCACCCATATCACCTACCGCCACCCAAATACGCCCATTCCAAGCAATACCTCTTCCTCCTGTAGAACCCGTAAATCCTCCAGAACTATTATTCGTCCAATTTATGCCATCACTACTATACTTTATACTTCCTGTAGCGCTGGCTGGATTCATTATACCCACCGCAACCCATAAACGACCATTCCAGGCTACAGCATACCCACCATTTGTTCCTGAGAATCCTCCGCTAGAAGAATTAATCCAATTAAATCCATCACTACTGTATTGTATAGAACTCGCTGTAGATCCTGCTGCTCCTACCGCTACCCATAGAATACCATTCCAAGCTACTCCTCTTCCTGTAGTAAATCCTCCAGTTCCGCCGCCATTAATACCTGAAGGTGACCAACTTATTCCATTAGCACTTATCAAAATATTATTTGTTCCTGTTCCAACCGCCACCCAGAGAGATCTGGATGATGGCGCTATATTCACCAATGTTAAGGAAGAAGTATTCAGAGAGGATACGTTGGCGTAGATAGAATTTGTGGACGTTGCGTCAAATCTTATTGTACTGATAAAAGGTGATATTATACTGGATGCATTAACTAAAAGAGAACTTACTACATTGACTGTACTCAATGTACTGACATAACCAGACGATCCAAGACCTCTCACTGTGGAATTAATTGGCGCACCAAACGCCTGTCCATTGATGGTCGAAAGATTAATATTTTGCGTACTTATCACAGCAGCTCTAATAGAAGAGGCCACCACTTGTAGAGAACTAATGTTGGAAAAATTTAACCCAGGCGAATTGATACTGGACGCATTAAGAACTAAAGTACTAAAAATACTGGCCCTTGCTGTTCCCACAATATCGAGTTCAGTCGCAGGTGTCCCTATATTGATACCCACTTTATTGGTAAATTGATCCACGAATAACGTATTGTTTAGAGCTATGGTAGACGCGGTGAACGATATTTGGTTTGTAGACGTTAAGAAACTCGGTATATTTTGGGGTTCTATTTCAAAATTCGCTTGTTTGTAGGCTGGAACTGGATCCGCACTATACGCTACTGTAAAGCAACCCGTTGTAAATCCTCCTGTACTTGAATTCGTCCAGTTCATCCCATCGAAACTGTATTTCAGCGATTCAGTATTTGCTGCGTTTTGTGCTCCTCCAGCCACCCAGAGTTTACCGTTCCAGGCGATGGCATCCCCGTAGGCTACGTCAGGTCCTGATACAATAGGGAATCCACCGCTTACCGAATCCAACCAGTTTAATCCATCGTAGCTGTATTTAATCGACCGAGCCGAAACCTGATCGCCACCGACGGCCACCCACATTTGTCCGTTCCACGCCACTCCTGCTCCTCCATTATCAAAGCCTGTTCCAGAAATAAAGTTAGACCAGTTTATACCGTCATAGCTATACTGGATACTTGCGGCCGCAGTTAATCCCGTTCCCACAGCGACCCAGAGTCTTCCATTCCAGGCTACAGCAGAACCATTCAATGATGCAGCAGAACTATTGGACCAGTTTAATCCATCTAAACTGTACTGAATATTCCCCGTTCCTCCATTGTCACCTACCGCAACCCATATTCTTCCATTCCACGCTACACCAAAACCACCGTTGGTAAACCCACCGTTCGTGGAGTTTGTCCAGTTCAAACCATCGGTACTGTACTGAATACTTCCTGATGCTCCACCATTTTCACCGACGGCAATCCATATTCTCCCGTTCCAAGCGACGTATCTCCCTGATTGCGTAAATCCACCCGAGGTATTGTTGAGCCAATTAAGACCATCGGTGCTGTATTTTAAACTTCCTGTGGGACTACCGTTATCGCCTGCCGCCACCCATAGTTTCCCGTTCCAAGCTATACCGTATCCTGAATTGAAAAATCCACCCCCCGATAAATAGCCTGACCAATTACTACCGTCAAGACTGTATTGGATTCTTTCAGTAGACGATGATGATGATCCTACCGCTACCCAGAGATCCACAGGAGAAGGAGCTACATTGACGGCAGTCATAGAAGAGGTAGTTAGAGAAGAAATATTTCCGTAAAAAGCATTCAAGCTAGAGGTATTCACAAGAAGCGAACTAAGAACATTGACAGTACTCAATGTACTGACATAGATTTGACCTAATCCAGTAACAGTAGAGAATAAAGTAGGACTCGAGAGGAATCCAGCGGTTTGGAAAGCGACAGTGGTACTCACTAAGGACGGAGTGGATACGTAGGTTTGTCCTAAGCCAGCCACGGTAGAGAATAAACTTGTACCACTGAGAAGTGAGCCACCATTGATAGAACTGACTAGTAAAGATTGCGTACTTAATACACTGCCTACATTTACTGAACTCACATTGATCAGAAATGTACTTAGGGATAATGCTCTTATATCAGGGAAATCGATAAAACCATCCCCAGTATTAAAGGTAAGCGTACTCACGGTTAAATTGGAGAATGTACCATTTGTGCCCGTTACTGTGCTCGTCACTAAAGAGGATATAACCGCATTGGAAGCAGTAAAACTACTAAATGTAGCATTACTTCCATTAATATTTCTACCGATAAACGTCGAGAAAGATGAAATATTCGCATTAATTGAAGACATCATGGAAAGAGTAGAGGGATAAATTAATCCAAGGCCTCTTACTGTTGAGGTTAAATTATCTGTTACTAAATTCCCTCCTCCTCCTACAGGACCTAATGCTGTAGAAAAAGAGGAAACAGAAGCATTAATCGAGGACATCATGGAGAGAGTAGAGGGATAAATTAATCCAAGGCCAGTAATGGTGGAGTTTAGGTTATCGGATGTAACTCCTGTTCCTCCTGACGCATTAATCGTGACTATACCCGTACCACCCAAGGGAGATATAGAAATGTTGGTACCAGCTACAATTTGCGTAACTCCTCCAGCAGCGATAGGCCCTATTGCGGTTGAAAAGGAAGACATGGAAGCATTAATGGAGGACATCATAGAGAGCGTAGAAGGATAGAGTTGACCCAGACCCGCTACAGTAGAGATCAAATTTGTAGTGGTCAGATTACCTCCTCCAACCGCACCGAGTGCGGTGGATAAAGAAGAAACGGAAGCATTAATCGACGACATCATAGAGAGCGTAGAAGGATAGATCAATCCTAGACCGGCTACAGTAGAGGCTAAATTTGGCGTGGAAAGAAGGCCCGAAACACCCGAACCCACCGGCGTATTATTAAATTGTAAAGATCCTCCAACGACTTGTAAGAATAAAGTTTGACCATCCGCGGGATTAATCAAACCCAAAGAAGAAACTACCGAGGTTCCAGAGCTAACCGCATTCGTTAAAATATTGGAACTACTGACTCCACCCGTTCCTATAATCGTCGTGGTAGAACCTACGTATAAATCTTTCAGAACACGAGCCGAACCATAAATATCCAACGCAAGGGGATTGGGTTGCGGATCAAAGCCGAGGCTGGGAACATTGGAATTCCACGCAGGGGCATCTTGGGGTTGGAGATTGATATAGACGGTGCTAAAAAGTCCTTGCCCACCCGTGGAAAGATAACCCGATGTTCCTAATCCGACCACGGTAGACTTCAGTTGGGCGGAAGTCACATCTCCTGATCCACCGCCCGCGGTGGACAAATAGCCAGCCGATCCTAGACCCGCGACTGTACTGATAATGTTTAAATTGGTTTGAGCGACCGCATTACTCAAGTTACCAATAGCTACTGCGTTCGCATTAATAAGACCGCTTAAGGTAAAGAAGTTTTGACCAGTGGACATGGCTAAGGCATTGATACTGGAGACGACCGAAGAGAATCCAAAACCGCTGTAGGAGGATAAGTACTCAACGGTGGAATTGAATAAGGTTTGTTGAACATATAAGCTACTGACTGTACTCAAGGTACTAGGATAGGCCGCATAAGCCGCATTACTTATGGCTAAGTAGTCTTGACTCGTAAAGGTGCTAATCGTAAAAAATACCGCATCACGGGTAACATTGGTGCTCAAAATAATATCATTGTACCCCAAAAACCGCAGAAGACTTGAGGGAGATGTAGCAGTAATGAAATCACCCCCATAGTTCAGAATATTGGAGGTAATCGTGGAAGTAGTAGGAGTAACTTTGACTTGGTTAAACCCATAGATACCGGTGGAAACATTAATTACTCCTGAAGGCCCATTAATGAAGATCGTTTGGGTAGTAGGATCCGCACTGACTTGAATTCCACCTTCCCCTGCGATTTTAAACGCCGAATGTAGTTGATTTTCCCAGAAAGCATAGACGGTATTGTCTCCGCTGATATCAATTTGACTGAACGCTTTACCGAATAAAGTCGTTTGGTTCGAACCAGGAGCACCGTTCACCATACCAATATTTTCACCAGCGAGCAGACGAAACTTATTGTAGCTCAGATCTGCCGTATAGGTCCCTGCTGTGGTTATGATCTCGTTGAAGGATGGATTCTGACCTAAGCTACTCGGTATAGCCCAGTAACAACTTCCCGTACCGTCTGCGGTGAGTACTCGTAATGCTGGAACATTGACGTTACCCGGATTTTTAGCAAATACGGTACGGAGAGTTATATTGTCCGTATCATATGTGCGCCGACTTGAGGACATCTCTAATCATTTAAGGAAGATTCTGTATTGACAAAAACAACGAATTGGTAGAAGCAAATTGGATTTCCACGTTGGAATTCGCAAAACCTGCTTGTAATCCCACACTGTAGCCACCGGTAAGATAATGGCATAATACATAGGGACTTGCATATTTATTCACAAAATTACTTCCAGGGATTTGCATTTTAATCGGCTGATTATAAATATTTCCATAATTGGCCGTTTTATTTTGCGCAAATACGAACGATGTCGCGGTAGGTTTCACGAAGGTATTGCTATAGGCAATAAATGTACTCATATTAATAAGCTTGTAAGCACTGGCCCCTGTATTCAGATTATCAAAGATATAGGTGGGATAGATATCTAAATTGACTTGACTGACGTTGGTGATATAGCTGGAGAATGAATCGAGCGAGATAGTGGCACTTGAAAAGACCAAATCCACAGTATTGGTTACCGTTGCTCCTGTGGTTCCCCGAGGACCCTTATAGGTTATTGAGGAAAACATAAATGTGCTTAAAAAGATGACATCGTTAATCGTGGAAAACGTCACGCGACTACTGCCACTATAAATATTTACATTACCAGCATTATCAATAAAGAAAGAAGTTTGAATATTTGTACTGATACCGATGGTTGTACTCACTAAAGCTCCTGTGCTTACATATCTTGAAGGATCCAGAATCCATCGTGTTGTACTGACTAATTGAGATGTACTTACATAACCTAGTGTTCCTAAACTGGAAACAGTACTGGTAAGTTGGAGAGGTGAAACAAATGTACTTTGTAAAGTACTAAAGAATGTACTGTAAGAAAAGGTAGAGATATAATTTATTGTGGAAGTTAAACTACTGTTCAACGTAGCAGTAGATACGTATCCAGCGGTTCCTAATCCAGCAACTGTACTCAGAAGATTAAGATTTCCTAAAAATCCAGCGGTTGTACTGACCAAAGCTCCTGTACTTACGTAGCGTGAAGGATCGGTGAGCCAAGCTACAGTACTGGTTAATTGTGAGGTACTCACGTAATTAGCGGAACCTAATCCAGAAACTGTACTCAAAAGTTGAGTACTACTGATGTATTGGGATGTTCCAAGCCCCGCTACCGTGCTGGTGAGATTATTGGTATAAATCCCTGTATTGAGTATAGCGTTCCCTAAAGCAGTGGATAAGCTGGATAAACCAATTTGTAAAGAAGAAACAACAGAAGATAGACTACTTATGGTTGTACTGAACCCCAACAATGTACTGGGTAAATATCCTACACTTGGTCCAGCGGTACTCAATAAAGCAAAGGGATCTTGCCATATCAAACCGCCCAAACCATCCGTAGAGGCTATGAAATTCGTCGAGATAGGAAGATTTGTATCTGGATTTAGAGCAAAGAGAGTTCTTAGAATCAGAAGCTCTGTATCATAGGATTGTCTAGAATGTTGATAGGGGTCCATACGGCAATCGTCTCTTCGGAACTTAGAGAAGATTCTTAAGTCTTATTTAGTAGATATCTGTAGAATGGGCACAGGAGGTGGCTTACTTCAATTAGTAGCAAGAGGAAAACAAGATATTTTTTTAACCGGAAATCCCCAAATAACCTGGTTTAAAATGGTGTACCGTCGCTACACCAATTTCGCAGTGGAATCCATGCCTATGTACTTTGACGGGGATCCGGATTTCGGAAAACGTTTAACCTGTTTAATTCCCAGAAGGGGTGATTTATTGGGTCAAGTGTTTCTAGAAGTGGAACTTCCAGCTCTTACGCTGGCAGGTACAACGGATCCGGTAAGCTACGTGAACGCTATTGGTCATGCTTTGATTGCGGAAATCAGTATCGAAATTGGTGAACAAGAAATTGATAAACAAACTGGTGAATGGATGGAAATATGGTCGAATCTGACGACCACCTCCGAACAAAAGTTTGGTTTCTACGATATGATCGGTAAAGTGGACGGGTTTATTCCGCCCACGCTTTATGGTCCTTTGAAATTATATATTCCTCTTCGTTTTTGGTTCTGTAAAAATCCCGGACTTTTTTTACCTCTTTTAGCTCTCCAATATCATCCTATTCGTATTAATGTAACTCTGAGACCATTACAGCAACTCTTTTATTCTTCGCAATTAATCACCAATTGTGATACCACTACAGTGAATCAAGTCAAAATTACCAATATGCAACTCTGGGGAGACTACGTTTATCTTGATGTCGAAGAGCGTCGTCGTTTTGTGGCTAACGCTCACGAATATCTGATAGAACAAATTCAGTATACGCCCAGTATTGGTTTACCTGAATCGGGTAACCAATTCCAATGCCGTGTAGAATTCAATCATCCTATCCGCGAGTTTATCTTTGTCTTACAACGCAATATTATGGAGAGCTACCATGAATGGTTCAACTACAGTAGCTTACCCATTAGTGAAATTGGTATACGTCGTGACTTATTGAGTACAGCGCTTTTACAATTGGACGGTCAAGATCGTTTTCAAGTGAGAGAAGCAGGATATTTCCGTTTAGTTCAACCTTGGCAAAGACATACCGTGATTCCCAATGATGATTTCATTTACGTCTACAGCTTTGCTCTCAGGCCTGAGGATTTACAACCCACGGGCTCCATGAACGCTAGTCGTATCGATAGTATTGTTTGGCAGATAGAGACCAATCAAGCTACCGTTCCAGCACGTGGTAACTGTTCCATACGAATCTACGCTACCAATCATAACGTCTTGCGTGTTGTAGATGGTTTTGGTGGATTATTATTCACAATTTAAGACCGTTGGTCCGCATCTTTTGTAAGATTAAGAATATGATATCAAGTAGCAATGAGCACAAGCGAAACAAAAATCCCAGACCCCACAAAAGGTGATTATTGGGGAGGGCCTATTCTTTCTTTTGATACCTATTGGTGGTTAGCGATATTACCGACCGGTTTTTTTGGGATTGACCATTTAGCACTCCGATCCCCTTCTACGGCGTGGAAAAAATTTCTCATTAATCTTGTCACTTTTGGAGCATGGTGGGTTTATGATATTTTTCAGGTGTTAGGTGATAAAGCGAATATTGCTCGTTATGGATTAACTTCACCCTTAGGAGCTCTGGGTATTGGTCATAATCTTTTCACCGATATCGATAATAAAAAACCAGTGCAGCCTTCGCCGAATGTAAATAAGAATAGCACCTTATTCTATATACTCTATATTGTGTTTATGATTTTACCGATTGGTATAAGCAATATGTTTGCTGGGGATTTGTACGGAGGGTTAACCCGTTTAGGATTAAGTATTTTTATTTTCCCTATTTTTCTTATTTACGGTATCGTTGAAGCATGGAACACGTGTACCTATCCAGCGGATGTCTTTGATAAAGGTATATCCCGAAAACCACCTATCCCCTGGTTTCTGAAAACCGACTTCTATCCGCCGACCAATTTAGTCAGCGAAAGCAAAGCGAAACCTCTTCAGGAGAAATACGATAAGGAAGTTAATAAAGGATACTTAGAAAAAGCGGTGGAAAGTGTTGCGGAGGTGGCGGTAAATACGGTGGGGGCACCTTTATTGGGCAGTGTAGGAGCGGTCGTCAAAGGAGCCTGCGTCGCGGGGGATGCGGCGGTCAAAACGGGGGAGGCGGCGGCCCAAATCTCCAAAGCGGGACCCAATCTGAAAGCCGCTATGAACGCCGATCCTAGCCCTGTTCCTTCTGCTCCCAATCTAAATAATACGTCATCGGATCCCTCACCGATCATTATGAAGGGCGGAGGTGAGCTACCTACGTTAGGCGATGGTTTACTGTTGAGTGGAATTCTCTTTTTAATCATTGGCGGTCTCGGTATAACCTTCTTAAGGAAAATGATACAGAATAAAAAGAGAGATGGAAAAGACCCCCTTGATGACTCCCCTCCTGAAGCAAGAACTTTTTGAAGCCTTTATCGGACGAGCGGAATCGGATGAACCTATACCGTCCCTTATTGTTGTCTATTTTACCGCCAAATGGTGCGGTGCCTGTAAGCGCCTAGATCTGAATCGTATTGTAGAAACAGTACCCAAAGCATCCTGGTACAAATGCGATATTGACGAAAACGAATATACGGCAGGTTTCTGTGGTATTCGCTCTATCCCCACCTTTATGGTGATTAAGAATAAACAAATTATGGGTCAGCTCGGTGACTCCCGAACGGATAAGGTGGTGGACTGGCTAAAAAGGTTTGTAGAATAGAGTCAGATGGATGCTGATCTAATTATTGTCGGCTGCGGCATAGCAGGTCTTCGGTGTGGATTAACTTATCTTCATAAAAGACCTACAGCAAAAGTAGTGATCCTTGAAAAATATAATTATGTCGGTGGGCGAATTGTCACCTTTCATAAAGAACTAGAAAATCTAGAAGGTAAATGTGATGAGATACAATGGGAAAATGGGGCAGGAAGAATCTCTGTAACTCATAAAAAAATCATGTCTTTGATTGAACACTATAAGTTGACAACTATTCCCTTAGATGATAAAATACTCTATGAGGATCATGGTACTCTAACACCGAATGTATTTAATGACATGATGAAGGTGATTTTACCAGAAATTCTTCGTTTATCCCCTGAAACGCTGGCGACCCACACCCTCAAACAACTTTTTCAACGGATCCTGGGAGAAACTGAAGCGGAAAAACTTTGTCTGGAGTTTCCCTACCGAGCGGAAGTGGACACTTTACGAGCCGATCTGGGTATGAAAAGCTTCCAAGAAGAAATGGGGACCTACAAAGGTTACGTCGTGGTGAAAGAAGGATATCAAGCTATCGTGAAAGCGATGGCTAAGGATTTTCAAGAAAAAGGGGGGCAAATTTTCTTCAATCAAGAAGTAGTAGAACTTCAACAAAAAGAAAATATTCTGGTCAAAACAAAAACCGATGCTGGAGACGTTTTATGGGAGGCTCCCCAGGTCATTTTAGCCCTTCACTCGGATGCGATGAAAGAAATACCTTTGTTTCATCGTCATCCTGTACTGGATAATCTCCGAATGGAGCCTCTGGTACGATTCTACGCGGTCTTTCCTACCGAAAAAGACACCAGCTGGTTTTCGGATATCCCTAAGCTGGCCAGTTCTTCCCCTGTTCGTTTCTTTATTCCGATGAATCCTTCTTGTGGAACCGCTATGATTAGTTATACGGATGGAAAAGATGCGAGAAAAATTCTTGAATGGTTAGATACATGGGGAGAAGAAAAAACAGGTGAAAAACTTGTTCAGATTCTGCGTGAGATGTTTCCCTCCAAAGACATTCCTGATCCTCTTTTTTTCAAAGCTCATCCTTGGACCTCAGGGTGTACCTATTGGCTTCCTGGCCTCTACGACCCCAGGGAAGAATCCAAAACAATGATGCGCCCGCTCGCGAGCCTTCCTGGCTTATATTGTTGCGGTGAAAGCTTCTCCCTACGCCAGGCCTGGGTAGAAGGAGCCTTAGAGCACGCGGATCAATTGATGTCTGAATTCTTTTCGAAAGTGTAATAAATATTTTTCAAACCATATTGTCGCTGGCATTTATCCAAGAAAAGAAGACAATCATGACAGGGCTTAGAATTCCGAAAGCGTTTACAACCCGTTTGACTGTCCTCATGTATGCGCATCACGTACATATCGCACCCTCGGAGTATTTGAATATCTCCCGTTTGTTTAATCACGTTTCGTTCCGCATGAATGGTGTACTTGGAGAAGCCGCATCCTTGTGATCTTGAACCCACTCTATTTGACGCTACTTTTATGATCTTACCTCGTTTTACCAACAGAGCTATATGAAAACTTGTCCTATAGCTTTGTCGCATCCGCAGAGTATAAGGGTTATCCAGAAACTGCTCAAGAAGAAAATAGTCTCTGGATTTTAAAGGCTTGGCCATTTTTTGAAGTTCTAGACATTATACACGCCTACGCATCCTTCGTATATTCAATTTTACACAGTTGGCGCTTACGTAGATAGAAATAATCTTCGGGTATAAATCCTGGAGGACGTGAATTATCCCCCGAATGAAGATCAAACGTTTCACGAAAGTCACGATTCGTGGGTTTATCTTTCAGAAAGATAACCGAGCTATACTGATTCATTCGGTATTTCGCAGGGGTTTCAGGATCTGGAATCTCCACATTCATCGGTTTACGAAGGATATTGCGTAACCATTCCGAGTTATCCGCCCCTCCAAAGATACGTTTGGACCATTCAATATCTTCACCCATTCCCCAGATGCGTTGCTCGTCCAAAGGATTTTTTTGGAAGAAATCTTTCTTGACTACGAAATAATTACCAGGAACATACATACCTCGTGGATTACAGTATTCGTAAGGAAATAAGACATTCCCATAGATTCGGTCGTTCGGCAGACCCATCCAGTCCATAGCTCTGTCTCCGTTCATTTCTAACATTTTACACATACAGACATCCCATTCCGGTTGTTCTTGTTGAAATTTGAGGAAGCCTTCGTACCATCCTTTTTCCAATTTAATATAATCATGTAAAAAAACGATATTTTCGTACTTGGCTATCTCTCCAATAATATTCTTCTTTTTCGTAATCCACATGGGTACGACATGTTCCGGAAATTGAAGAACTATCGTATTTTTACGGATCCAAGGAAAGGATCCTACCACGATGATCTCGTACTCGGGTATATTTTCGGCTTCAATACTGTCGATAATTTGGTTGATAAAATCCACTTGTCCTCCTCCTGTAACTATACCAAAAGTGAAGTTCATTGTATTTTAAATATCTCTTCTCTTTAGAATGGCAGAAATCAACGCAGGTCAAGTCAATGTTGGTGCTGGTACCTATGAAGTTATCTTACGTCCTATCGGTACTACCAATTCCAAGAATAATTTTGCGAAATCAAATGATATTGAATACGCAAATGAAAACGAAGAGCCAAAAATGGGTGGAAAACGCGGTAATCGTAAAACCCGAAAAGCGGGCAAAACCATGGAAGGCGGTAAGCGTAAAATGTCCGGTTACATGAAATTCGCCAAAGCTAGACGCGGCGATATCATCAAAGCCCATCCTGAATGGAAAGGGGATGTTGTAGCGGTTGCTAAAGAACTTGGCAAAGAATGGAAAAGTATGACCGATGCTGAAAAAGCCAAATACTAAAGACTTTATGAGCGGTTTTTGTCCGCCTCTAAATAAACCGTGGCGGAGAAGAAGAACGTATCGCTCGCGTCGCTAATTCATCCGCTTTGTGATTGCCATTAAATGGAAATTCATCTTTTCGGTGGTTCTGATGACCACGGACATGATGAAGCGTAATATTCGGAGATCGTAGAAGACGTTCATAGACGGGTTTGATTAAGTCTATATTTTGGATAATCGTGCCGTCCTTTTTCTTCCATCCGTTTCTGCGCCATCCTTCGGCCCATTTCGTTAAACAATGAATGCTGTATTCGGAATCGGACCAGATTTGGTAATGGGTGAATTGCTTGGACCATTCCGAATCATGAGTATCTATACCATCCAACGCCGCTTGAATGGCTCTCAGCTCCGCGCGATTATTCGTCTGGGGTTCGGACGGTAAGAGAAGTTGACTAATCTCTTTACCTTGAACCGGATCGGAAAAAAAATAAACGCCTATAGCACCTTTAGCTTTCTTACCGCCATTATTCGTACATGCTCCATCCGTAAAGATATGAAAGACATTAGATTTGGTTTTTTTTGTGTCAAATTCGCGAAAGCTGGGGGTAACATTTACCGGTTTGTAAAAGTCTATTTGAGGCATTGTCATCGTTCCCACTCTTTCTTGAACTGTTACAGGTTCCGGATGAACCCGTTCCTTGGCCTCAGGTTTCATATATCGTTCAATAAATGCTGCGACGGATCCTTTGCTAAACATATTCCCCCCTTCTATAGATGGATTCACACTTAATCTTAAGTTTATTCCACATTTTTGCGGTAGTTCCCTTTTTCTTATATATTGCCCTAAACCGTGCCAATACACCCTACTATATGTATAAAGCAGCATTTGTAATTGGTATTGTAATTACTCTTTATCATGCTTACAAAGCTTTCCTTAAGTTTAAAGCAGGATCTTCTTATCTTTGGGTAAATCTTATTCATGTCTTGTTTGTTGGCCCTCTTCTAGCCTATATAGGATCACAAGAACAAAATACTCCCCGAGCAGCGTATGAACTCTTAGCATTAGCGGCTTTTGCCGCTTTAGGGTATCATACGTACTATCTCATCGTGAATATGAATGTTGTTCAAGATAAACATTAATCAATGGTTACCGGTAAAGGAATATTATTATTCTGTAAGCATTTCAAGACATGATGATGGAAATTAGTTCCCGACTGAAAATCTTCATTACAACAACTACAATGAAATACTTTACTGTCTTTATAGTCTAACTGAATTAAGTAATCATTGACAAGAGGTAAACAATGTTTTCGGGATTTATGAATGAGTAAATTCCCTTTTTGTATAGAGGTAAAGGAACAACCTGGAACATTACAACGGAAGATTTGTTTTACACCATTTTGTCCATCGTCAGGGTGCATAGCTGTTATATGTTTTTCCAATACCGTTTTATGAAGAAAACCCTTATTACAGTGCTTACATACGTGAGGCAATTGACCTTTATGAATATCCATGTGGTATTTCAGAGTGGATTTATTTTGTCTTATTATTTCTTTACCATCTTCTATAATACGTTTTATAGGTGGTTGATAACCACATATATGACAGTATAAGAGTCCTTTTTCATCTCGTTTATAGGTATTTTTTTCCGTGGAAGTTTGGATAGGCATGGTGAGTATGCGTTTGGATAGTTGAAATTTGAATTCAATTTTATTCACCGGTGTCTAAAAGTTTGTCACGTAACTACGATAATGTACATCCTTACCCTGGTCATCGGTTCCGATTACAAAAAAAATTTGGAAAAAGCTCTGGCTTCCAAAGTCTTTTACGCCCAAAAACACCGTTATCGCTATATTCAAGGGGATGAACAGTTCTGGGATCGGAATAGACCCATCTCGTGGTCCAAGATTCCCTTTTTACTCCACCATTTATCCAGTATACCCGAGGGTGAATACGTTTGGTTGAGTGATGCGGATGTCTTTATTACCAACCCTGAGATCAAATTTGAAGATCATGTTATACCCTTATTACCTCATGATAAACATATGCTAATGACCTTTGATTCCTGTGGTCATGTGAACGCTGGAAATATTCTCATGCGGAATACGGCATGGATACGGAATTTTTGGAAACGAGTCTACGAACAAGAAGATTGTATTTATCATATTTGGTGGGAAAATGCTGGAATTCTAAAGCTTATCGAACAGGATTCGGATGTCCAAGAAAAAATAGAAATTACTCCGGATTGTAAAAAATTTAATGCGTACCTCATGGGTCTTCCGAATGCCCCCCTTTGGGAACAGGGTGATCTCCTGGTTCATTTCGCAGGAGTCTACGATGCGAAAAAAATGAACGGCTTGATTGACGAAATTCTGGCTGGAAAGACGCCCAGACTCTCCATGTTCTAGAATATTTTCTGCTCTCTAAATATAGAAATGAACGCTTATTTTGAAGATATGTCTGGTAACGAAGTTAAAGTTGGTGGTAAACGCAATACCCGTAAAAACCGCAAAGATTCTCGCAAAAACACCCGTAAAAATCGTAAAGGTCAAATGGGTGGTAAGAAAAATACCCGTAAAGCGAATACCCGTAAAACCAACATGCGCAAAGAACAAATGGGCGGCGCCATCAAAGCCACGGGCACTAAAGCGGAAGTCTACCACGGTACGGCTAAACATACTTCCGGTGGTTTGAAGAAATCGGACTTAATGAAAACCAAACGTGGTCGCATCGTCAGTAAGAAAAAACACGCCGCTGGTCAAAAAGCCATCAAAAAGTTACGTAAGATGGGCTATGTAGCGAAGAAAGGTACGTTTAAATTATTCCGTAAACATTAAGTTAGCTAAACATATCATCATATAATCTTTATAAAAGAATAACATGATGATACAATAGAATGAGTTCATCAAGCTCAACAAGTAACAATCGTTATCAACTCAATGAAGGGGAAAAAGAAGCATTAGCCCGTTTAAATGAAGTCGAATTTCCGGGTGAAAATTTTATAAAACCCGAAAACTATGTACCCATGATTCATAAGGCTATTCAAAATTCCCAAGAGAAAACGAATAAAGCTATGATGGAGTGGGAAGACGGGCTTTTGAATGACACTCAAGTGATGACTATCGTTGACAAAGAACAACAACGAAGACAAAATCTATACGAACGCTTGGAAGAATTAGAGCATATGGATCCCAAACAGATTCAAAGCTTACACAATTATTATAAACGAACACCCCATCAACAAGGTGGAAAAGAATCCTGGAGAGATTTGGAATACTACGATGAAAAGGGTGAAAAGATTAAACATTTGATCACGGAAAGAAAAGAACAAATTCTGGCCGACAAATACATTCAACCCAACGATGTCGTCTTAGAATTGGGGGCAAGATACGGAACTGTCTCGTGTGTAATCAACAAGAAACTTAAGAATAAACGAAATCAAGTAGTCGTTGAACCGGATGACCGCGTATGGCAAGCCTTGGAAGACAATATGAAACTTAACGACTGTAACTTTCATATCATCAAAGGATTCATCAGTAATAAGAAAATGAAACTGACAGATAAAGAGTCCTGGCGTGGATATGGGACATCTTCTCAGGAAAATACGTCCAGTAAAATACCCAGCTTTACTCTTCAGGAAATACAAAAGAAATACAAGCTCAAGTTTAATGTGTTAGTGGCGGATTGCGAAGGGTTTCTGTGCCAGTTCTTGGAAGAAAACCCCGAATTTCTGGATCAACTCCGATTAATCATCTTTGAAAAAGACAATCCAAAGATGTGTAATTATAACGAAATAAAGAAGTCTCTAAAAGAAAAAGGTTTTAAACAACTTTGTCCTCTATTCCGTGAAGCCTGGCGCCGACCTCCGTCAAAAATAGGCCTACGGAAAACTCGTAAGTTAAAAAAGAAGAACTAAAACAATGAACGAAGTTACCTGTACTGTCTGCGGTGAAGGAGGACATCATGTATCAAAATGCCCCAGTTTATTAGCTCCTCTTCAACCAGGTTTTCCTAAGATGTCTGGCCCACCTCCTGGTTCAGGGGATGACGAGGATGATACACTTACTTGGCGGAACAGATTCTATCGGCTAATTCCCTTAAAAAGCTGGCAGCTTCCGTCATATCAAACGTCTCCGTAGGTGGTTCGCCTTCCGCAATATCGTACCAGTATAAATGACCCGATTTTTCTGATTCTTCAATGGAGGACCAGACAAGTCCAGCTTTTGCCGCTTTTAACTCGGGCAAGACATTGGGTAAGTTAAAATGGGATAACTTGGCGGAGCCCATGCGACTAATCAAGACATCGTTGATCCGATTCGCTTCAATCAATCCTGAAAAGAAAATACAATCCCATATCTGTAGCGGATGATGATTTCCGTAGCCGATGAAGCTGATATCGTTCTGGTGAAGCTTACTCATAATCGCTTGGGCTGGTTCTTCCCCCAACCAGACTATGCGTAGAGGTTTCGCTGCGTTCAAAATGTACGTCAGCGCCAGCCGTAAATCAAGAGCATCTTTGACTTTAAAGACCGCATCCCATTCTATGCTGTGGGACCAACGAGGAATATGTTTTCGCCCATCCGCGATGACCAAGACTTTTCGCCCTCTCCCCATGAGTTCAAGTTCGAGCACATGAAGACGATTCGGAACTAAATGCTCATCCCCCACGATCCATACTTTTTTGCCCCGAAGATTGGCTCCAAAGCCTTCTACGCGTACGGTTTCCATGCTAAATACACGGTGAACTTCTAGAATTTCTTTTTACGCATGGATTCTTGAAGATAATCCGTACAAACCACAAAACTTTTCTGGAAGTCTGAATCACTGTAATTCGCCCTTTCGGGCATCATACAACAGCTACCCTCCAATAAGGGTTTACCTGGATAACAGATGATGAGTCCTTTGTCTGTAAAGACATAATCTTCCGTGGTATGGTAAAAAATATGTATATCCAGAGCCCGTTTGCCTTTCTCTAAGACTAAATACTCTAGGGTAGGCCCATCTTTCGCATGAATCCAGCGACGTTTGGAATTGATCAGCCATTCCAAAGTTATCTTGTATTCGGGTTTATCGTGACCTAACCATAAAGATCCCTCGTGGTACCAGACATCCACCTCCACTTCGTATCCCTGAATATCGCGTTGGATAAGTACGCCTAAATTATTTTCGAGTTCCTTTACGGAACCACCGATATTTCCCCGATGGCAAACATGACGGTACACAGGAATAGCAAAGTAATCTTCTCTTTCAGCATCCAACATCCGCCAACTACCTTTGCCCACCAACCACCGATTTACCTGAAGGGAACCAAAGGAACATTCGGACCAGCGTTTGACGAACTCTTCCAGTTTAAACAACGTCAACCCGTCGGGTAACTTCGTCCAGCGTACGAGAGTCGCATGGAGAATATCATTTTTGTAGGGAATGCGACAGGGAAGTCCTAAACTGGTGAGTGTATCTTCGATCGTTTTGCGAAGTACCATAACTTTTTCGTAATCCTCTGAATAACCCGCCAGAGCTAAACCGGTGGAAGTCCAGACTAATCCACGGTAACGAATAGTGATGGCAAGATTGGCTTGCGCTAGCACCTCGGCTACCATTTCCATCGCTTTTAATACGAGTTCTTCCGCGTGAGGATAATCATCGAAGCTGACAAATTGTAACAGCGTTTGGTGAAGAAGTCCCTGATGTCCTGTCGGTAAAGGACGATAAAGGCTCGCAAATTCTTCTAAATGCTCAATTTGTTTCCATAACCGTTGAAACGACGGATCTAAATGCCAGTTCCCCAGAGCGTATGCGGCCAAACAGCGGCCAACACGGATATCCGCATTCACTTTGGGCGGTGTTTTATACGGTGCATTGCGTTGATTCATCCCCTCGTAGATTGTTTCCATTTGATTTGTATTTGAGGAATTCCTCTAAGCTTCTCCCAAATATTCTTTTTTGAATTTTTCTAAATCTTCAGGAACCCCTAACCCCCACATTCCGCTACAGAGTTTTACACGGATATGCTTATCCTCCTGGATCGCTTCGTTATACACAGGACACACGTAGAATTCATTATTGACCCGAATATTCTTTTTGATCATTTGGTTGGCGTATTTGACAAATTCACTACCTTTCTTCCATCCGTATAATCCCACCGTAGCGTATGGAGATATCCATTTCTTTTCGGCCACTTCGGTGACCATATTGTCATTGGTAATTTTGGCGTACGACCATTTTTTATCGTTCGGATCCGGTTGATAGAAGGTCAGAATACACCCGTCGTATTCTGGATTCAGCATACACTTGAAGAAGCTTTCAGCGTTCCACTCCAAGTACTGATCAGAATTCACAATGATTAAGGGTTCATCCTTATTAATTTCATCGGAAGCCAGTAATACCGAACAAGCGGCCCCTTCCGTTAATCCATCGGTATAGTGTACCGTATAACTTACATGACTAGGGGTATCCCAGAAAAGACGATCAATTTGGTTGGCTACGACATGGGAACGCCGAACGATGAGGTGAAATTTAAGTTTTAGAATACCCGAGGGTACACCTTGGGGTATCATATTGTCAATGACCCAGCTGATCATGGGTTTTCCTCCCACAGGAATGAAGGGTTTGGGATCTTTGTAGCCTGCCTTGCGAAAGCGTGTTCCATCCCCTGCCATCGGAATGACGATATGGAATGTTCGGGGTAAGCTTTGGAGCATAAAACGGGGAAACACGATGTGTTGTTTTTCCAAGGAGTAGAGTGTTTGACGAAGCAGTGCTGGAGTAAGATCTTCTGCGTCTTCTACTTCTAACACAAAAGCCCCTGAAGCATGCGCTGCTTGACGTCCTACTTTAGAATCTTCCACAATTAAGGTCTCGTGCGGTGTAACGTTAGCTAACTCCATAGCTTTCTGGTACATTTGTGGGGAGGGTTTGGGTTCGGTCACGTCTTCGTTGCTGAGTGTCTTTGTGAACATTTCACGGACTTCTAGGAGATCTAAGCTTTTATCCAGGGTTTCACGGATAGAATTAGAACAACAGTAGAGTATAAATCCTTGGTTCTTCAGTGTACTCAGTAAAAGTTTGAGACCTTCACGCGGTTGAATCGCTCGGGGTAAGGCTAATTGTGTTAAAGCTTGCTTCTTTTCGTACAATTCATTTCCTTGTACATCAGTAAGAATACCTTTCTCAATACACTTTTCAATCTTTTTGCGTGTGGATAATCCGTCAAACTCACGCTCATGTTCATCCCAGGATAATTCTCTGTTCGTCAGGGATTTAAAAGCATCCCGAAAGGTCTCGTAATGAAGTAAACGGGAATTCACTAAAACCCCATCGAGATCAAAACAGATAAGTTTGATCCTATGCATCTACAAAATAAAAAGATACAACTTGTTTAGATGAACCGCGACATTCAAGTTTTTGGTACGGCCCTTGTTTTACTTTCCATCGTGGACCTTCCGTGGTTGATGTTCATCTCGGATAAAGCGAACCGCGTGGTGACAAAAATTCAGGGTTCCGAGATGAAGCTCCGATTGGCGCCTGCCCTCGTTGTCTATATTGCTTTGGCCTATATTGTTACCCAGGTAAAAGAACCCTGGGATGCTTTCAAAATGGGTGTAGCCACGTATGCCGTCTTCGATTTTACCAACTTAGCCTTATTTAAGAATTATGATCTCGGCTTTGCGTTGGCGGATACATTATGGGGAGGTATTTTACTCTTTACAGTCCGATATGCTCTCAATAGAATTTTCTAAGAACTTTCTAGATGCAACAGAACAATAGTAATAATAATAATTTACAACCAAAACCATCCAAAAAAGGTAAATTCAATAATGAAAATGCGGCAAATGTACTTCGATTATTGAGTAAACAAGCGCGAGTGAAACCCAGCAACACTACCACAACAACAACAACGACTGCTCCTCAAATGACCACCTTAACCGCAAGCCCTCAACTGCTTACCTCTACCACAGCCTCCACTTCGCTCATTCCTTCGGACTTTTATAAAAGGCCCTTTAGCCAAGCCGTTATCAATAATATCAAAGCTACTCGGCTTCAGTACATAGCGGTAGGTAGAGGTACCTATGGTTCAGCCCTTTATTTTACCTATCGCGGTAGAGCTTTAATAAGAAAGGTCATTGATGTACGAGATCCTTGGCATCTTGCTTCTTATGAAAATGAAGTACGGATGTTAAAGCTTCTCCGATCAGAGGGAAAATATTTTCCTTTTCTGTATGCGGATACCATCAGTTATGATCCTCAGAATAGACCCTTTAGGGGAAATATCATTATGGAATATATTTCTGGATACCCCCTGGCGGCCTTGGTACGTACTGTACGCAGTGATACACGTGGACTTTTACCTTTTGAAATTGATGCCTTAATTTACCAAATCAAGGATGCTCTTCATGTGCTACATAATGAATATCGTTTGCTTCATCTGGATTTGAAGCCAGGAAATATCATGGTCCGCTTTCATCAGAATATTATTCTGGGCATTGTTATCATTGACTTCGGGTTCACCAAAGAGCTTCCCCAGGGGTCCAATACGGTCGAGAATAAACCGTATCCAGGGACACTTCGTTACGCAAATCCACCTTTATTATCCTCTACTCAGCAATTTTTAACCAATAGAAGAACACCTTCGCCTATTCGTTATCTGTATACTGCAGCTGATAACAGCTATTCGGCCAACATTGTCTTTGACGAAATGCGTAACTCCTACGAAACCAACGTGGATACTAAACCCAAGATTGGAAAATTTGATAAGAACTGTACACCTCGTTACGATGAGGATAATATTGAAGATAGTTTAATGTATTCTGCGTGTGTTTTTGCCAACCAGGGAACTCTATCAGGATTTCAATGTGCTCTCCGTATTTTGGCTGCGCCTGGCTACAATCTGAATGTAAACAGTCAAGATTCTGTGGGTGATACTTTACTTCATTCGGTTCTTTACAATATTGAGTATGATTATAACGTTATAGTTCATTTGTTCCAAATGGGGGCTCGGGCCGATATTCAAAATGGTCGCCATACTACAGCCATGGATGTTATAGATAATCATATAGAAGATATTGAGGGTGAAATAGATGATTTGAAAGGTAAAAACGATAAGCAGTTTAAAAATGCCAGAGGGAACTTTACTCGGTTACTAAAAAAGCTAAACGATACCAAAAATCTTTTACAAAATACCTTCACTAGCCTTTCAACAACCACTACGACTACAAGCTCTGGAATAAGAAGAAAGAATTCAGAATACAAAAATAATGAAAACAATATTTAGATGGAGAATAATAGCCGAAAAAGAGGGAGATCCAATAATTCTAAGAAGAATAATAATAATAATAATAATAATAATAATAATAATACGAAGAATAAAATAATAAAAAAAAGAGCTATTTCGGGTAATACGCAGGTAAATAATTCGTCTAATATTAACTCCGTTCCAGAAACTACAGTATTGAGCAGTAGTACAAGTCCGAATTCTATTACTACAACATCGAGTAGTGTAGCAAGTACTACTGCCCCTGCCGTCATAACGTCAACAACATTAAGTACTTCGGAACCTTTTTATAAAAAACCCTTAAATGATGAAGATACCCAAGCGATTTTTCAGGCAGAGGGTGAAACTATCGCAGCGGGAGGATTCGGTAGAGCAGAGCGTGTCTTTTATAAAGGGCGTTCCTTCGTCCGTAAAATTTCTCTCCTCGACCGTGGCTCAGTCAGTGATTTGGCCAGAGAGGTCTTTCAAAATGAAGTGGCTATTTTACGTCATATACGAGGAGATCCCTACTTTCCTTTCCTGTATGCTTCAGGAATATTTAAAAACCCAGAAGAGGATGGAACAGAAAAAGAGTATGGACTTATCATTATGGAAGATTTAGGTGGTTTAGAATTGTTTGAGCTTCTCCAACGCGAGGTTTCATCATCTAAAAATGGAAGAGAAGTCAGAGGTATATCGCGTTCTGAATTGGATGTGCTATCGGCCTTAGTCAATTTTTCGGTAAGGCGACTACATCAAAAATACAGTATCCTTCATTTAGATTTGAAGCCAGAGAATATTATAGTGCGCATGGATAACAATATAATCCTTGGTATTGTCATTATAGACTTTGGCTTCGCGAAATTCATAAATAAATCGGCTGATATACCGGTCTTTGGTACATTTTCCAAATACAATAAAAACAACAAACTGCTTTCTGAAGGCTATGTTTCTCCCGCTTTAGTAAAAAAACGTTTGGCTTACGAAATTATAAAAAAACCAGGATCCCCTGATTTTTACAAACGGTTGCCGACAAATACTCCCTATCTGTATAAATACTCTATTGCCAATAATGATTACTCTCTTCGTAAAACGTTTGATATAGCGAAAGATTTTGTATACGAAAATGTGGACCGCAAGAATGTATTCGCTTTGTTTAATAAACCCGTTTTACCCCGATTTTTTGAAGATTCAAGGAAAGATTCTTTAATTAACAGTATTCTTATGATTATGAATTTGTTCAATAAAACTCCTGATCAATCCGAAGTTGATTTTAATCTTTCCGCTATTCGTTTTTTGCGACGTATACTCTTGAATCCCCAGAATAAAGGATACAATTTGGCGAATATACAAGATTTTAATGGAAATACATTGTTACATAAAATTCTCCTCGATCCGGATTTTAATATTGAACATGTAGAGCGTATTTTACAGTTGGGAACCAATCCTTTGATTACAAACAATAAAGGTCAAACGGCTCTTTCAATCGTGAATAGTTATATTCAGACTTTTCAATTGATGATGTCATCCTCCAGTACAGACAATGAGGATTCACAAGAACAATTAGAAATTTATCAAGCTACTCAAAATCTTCTAGAACACTATGGTGCTACGAAGGGTGGGGAACGAACTAGAAAAACGAGAAAACAACGAAAAAGATCCTAAACCTGGAATACTATACAAAAGAAAGGAAATGCCCATTTACTTTTTTGTGTATTATCAAAATTTACAAGAAAATTCCGAACTGGTCAGCATCCATACGAATGAAGATGAAGCGTATGATGTCCTGCGAAGTCTAGATATTTCAGAAGAATATAAATGGGTTAGTCGAGTGAAGACGGACAATAAAGGGCGCATTGTGAAATAGGGTAAAATTGAATCTAAACTATGTATATATCTAGGTATAGATATGTTAGCTTCTAAAGAACGTTTAGCCTTTCAACCACCCCATAAATTAGACGCCAAAGAAAAGAAATTCTTGGGAGAGCTTCCTCCCAATAAAAAAGAACTTCATGCTCTCGCGGTCCAAATGCTCGGATCCTCTCAGTTTGAGGGTAAAACCCACGACTTTACCAAATGGATGAAAGCGCAGGCTAATCCAAGTACACCATCTCCAGCAACAAAGTAAAGTCTCTTCCATTCAGATCAATACAGCGGTCAAATTCATCTCTTAAAGATATTTCAAAAGTAGCTATTCGTGATATGGGGGCAGGATACGATAAATAAAGGGGCTCATAGGTTTCTTTATTCAAAAACTTATAGTTATTGCGTAGCTCATCGAAATAGACGATGGCGTGGGGTTGCTGTCGTCCTACCGATCGTTCAATCGTGTTTAAATCCTGGGTGTTATCGTGATTAATGTAAACATAACAACGATTCAAAAGAAAATCAAGATCTACGACGAAGGGAGCAATAATAGCAGTGCCATTATTGAAATAATCCGCACGACCAAAGCCCAGAAGCTTCGCTGGCGTATTAATTTTTTGTAGCGTATTGAACTGGTCGTAGAAGTCGATGAAGTCGCCTGTAGCAAAGAGTAAGCCAAAGGTAGCGGTACCCGAATCACGGTTGAGTTTCAGAATACCCGTGGTCCCATCAATGGAGACGGAATAGGTATTGGTCACGCCCGATAAGCTATTGAGCACGGAAGCCAAGGCTTTACAGATAGTTTCATAGGTATATCGCCCGGGAGGAATGAGAGCATTCCATTTACGTGTACCTTCTTGAAAAGTAAACACGTTCCAATTCGTATTTATATTGTAAAGACAACCAGGGATAACTCCTCCAGCGATCTGGATTTTCACGACATCCTTCAACGGACGGTACAAACGGAACCGAAACTCGCTGGGATGGGGATATTGGTTAATGTTTCGGTCACGGCTATTGATCTCTATGAGAATTTGTACTTCTCTTCGTTCGTCTCTCTTAGGGTAAGCAATGGTGACTTGCTGACCCGAAGATTTGGCTTGACTATCCGTTTTTTGATAGGTATTCATTCTGTCCTACTCTTATAGAAAAAGGATGAATTGCTCTCCGTGCGGAACAGGATCCAATTATTCCAGTGTCAGCACGATAGACTGTGTAACCCTCTGTGGAGCAGGGATTTCCACTTTTGTAACCAATAGTACTATTACATTGGCAGGGGCAGGGATATCTACTAATGTAGTAAATCCTACTCTAGATGTCTTCCACCAACTCCTCGTCGATACTCCTACGACTATCTTTACCAATCATCACGCTTTTACACCGAGTTATGAGTCCGTAGGATACGTAAGTAGTGGAACAGGTACCGTATTCGTGGATATCAGTAATACTCTTGTTCAATTGACTGTTTCAGGAACTTCAGGAAGAGCAGTAGAACAGAGTTTAGAATACCAACTGTATCAACCAGGTAAAGGGCATGTCGTTTGTTTTACGATGTCTCCCCAATACTCAGGAACCTTTGATAGCTCTGTAGCCGTGCGCGCAGGCATTTACGATGACTATCGCGATAAAAATACGCCAGCAGGGACCACGGGACCGCCACCTTTCCTTTACCAAAGCTCCATCTATGGAGGAACCGGCGTAGAAACCAGCCAACCTTCTATGGGGCACTTCTTTGAACTCTCGGGAAATCAATGGTTCGTCGTGGAGCGCTATAACTCCGATAATAATATCAACAATGTCACGCGTGTAGCGCAGAGCAACTGGAACTCGGATACCGTCAATGGAAATGCGGCGACTTCACCGAGCGGATTTGTCTTGTCGGCGA